>Ga0316189_10000142_pt1 | contig 66333 bp, 58 predicted proteins | sample LowCovwburrow_MG_FD_204930 | JGI IMG/M metagenome (GOLD analysis project Ga0316189, IMG submission 204930) | Coastal sediment microbial communities from Maine, United States - Lowes Cove worm burrow | ecosystem: Environmental > Aquatic > Marine > Coastal > Sediment | place: USA: Maine...
CCCCATTACTAGCGGAAATAGAGGATTTAGGCGCTAAACATAAACAAGCAGAAACACGCTTGGCTGAGGTGCTGGAAAAAATCACGGCATTTGCACTCAATGTGCCGAACCTAGTGCAAGATGGTGTGCCACAAGGCAAGACAGAAGATGATAATCAAGAAGTCTTGAAATGGGGTGATTTGCCAGAATTTAACTTTGAACCCAAAGATCATGTCGATCTAGGTGAAAGCTTAGGTATGGATTTCGAAACAGCCGCTAAAATCAGTGGTGCGCGTTTTGTTACCTTACAAGGGCCATTGGCTAGATTGCAACGTGCGTTAACACAATTTATGCTAGATACTCACTCCGAACAACATGGTTATACTGAAACCTATGTACCTTATTTGGTCAATGCCGATTCCTTGCAAGGCACCGGTCAATTACCCAAGTTTGCCGATGATTTATTTGCTATCGGTGATGCAGGCTTATATTTAATTCCCACGGCCGAAGTGCCAGTAACTAATATTGTGCGTGACACCATTACCCGTGCAGATCAATTACCGTTAAAATTTGTTGCACACACACCTTGCTTTCGCAGCGAAGCGGGATCGCATGGTCGAGATGTCCGCGGCTTGATTCGTCAGCACCAGTTTGAAAAAGTGGAGCTGGTACAAATTGTGTGCCCAGAAGACTCTGCTGAGGCACATGAGACATTGACAGGCCATGCCGAAGCGATCTTACAAGCCTTAAAATTGCCTTACCGTAAAGTGGTGCTATGTACCGGAGACTTAGGGTTTTCTTCGAGTAAAACCTATGACTTAGAAGTGTGGTTGCCGAGCCAACAAACCTACCGAGAAATTTCTTCTTGCAGTAATTTTCATGACTTTCAAGCGCGTCGATTACAAGCGCGCTGGCGTAACCCTGAAACAGGCAAGCCGGAATTGGTGCATACCATAAATGGTTCTGGCTTAGCAGTGGGACGTACATTATTGGCAGTGATGGAAAACTACCAAGATGAACAAGGCCGAATTGCCATTCCCGAGGTGTTAAAACCGTATATGGCCGGCAAGGATTTTATCGGTGGCTGAGTTTTCGCTGATCCAGAAAATTATAATCTGGGCGATTCCGGTACTGTTTGCCATTACCGTGCATGAAGTGGCGCATGGCTGGGTTGCTTTAAAGTTTGGCGATCGCACTGCGCAAATGCTAGGGCGTTTGACCTTAAACCCTATAAAACATATCGACCCGATTGGTACTATTTTAGTGCCACTGATTTTATTAGTAGCCAGTATGGGATTTATTTTTGGTTGGGCTAAACCGGTTCCGGTCAATTTCCGAAATTTACGTAATGCCAAAACCAGTATGGCTTGGGTCGCCTTAGCGGGACCGGGTGCAAATTTAGTGATGGCTATTTTTTGGGCCCTCATGATAAAACTGGGTTTGAGTTTAAATGAAGTGATGGTTTATATGGGCGTGGCAGGTGTACTGATTAATACCATGCTGATGGTACTCAACTTATTGCCGTTACCGCCACTAGATGGCGGCCGTGTATTGGTGAGTATTTTGCCGGGACCATTATCTTGGAGAGTCAGCCAATTAGAACCTTACGGTTTCTTTATTTTAATAGCATTGTTGTATTTTGGTGTTATTGGTATGGTGCTTTGGCCATTGATAGCGGGTTTTATTGGTCTATTAGCCATGGTGTTTAATATACCGCCAGAAATATTTTCGATACTTTTTTAATTGTAGTGAGTTAAGCGTGATGATCATCAGGAGTATAGTTTGGACACAGTAGCATTGCAGTCCCGTCGCATCGTATCAGGCATGCGACCAACGGGGCGGCTCCATCTTGGGCATTACCATGGCGTATTGAAAAACTGGATTAAGTTACAGCATGAGTTTGATTGTTTCTTTTTTGTCGCGGATTGGCATGCCTTGACCACACATTACGATGACAGTGGCATCATTGAAGACAGTGTCTGGGATATGGTGATTGATTGGATTGCGGCAGGGATTGAACCTTCAGCTGTCTCACTGTTTTTACAGTCAAAAGTCCCCGAACATGCTGAGTTACACTTATTGTTATCGATGATTACTCCCATATCTTGGCTTGAACGGGTGCCGACGTATAAAGATCAACAAGAGAAATTAAAAGAAAAAGATCTATCGACTTATGGTTTTTTAGGTTATCCCTTATTACAAAGTGCCGATATTTTGATTTATCGTGCAGGCCAAGTGCCGGTGGGTGAAGATCAAGTTGTGCATGTCGAGTTGACTAGAGAAGTCGCCAGACGTTTTAACCATATTTATGGTCGTGAAAAAGACTTCGAAGAAAAAGCGGAAGCAGCGATTAAGAAAATGGGTAAGAAAAATGCCAAATTGTATAATCAACTTCGCAAAGCGTATCAAGAACAAGGTGATGCCGAGGCATTAGATACCGCAAGAGCCTTACTAAAAGAACAACAGAATCTGACATTAGGCGATATGGAACGGCTATTCGGCTTTTTAGAAGGCGGTGGTAAGGTGATATTGCCAGAACCCCAAGCCTTGCTAACAACAGCAGCAAAAATGCCAGGGCTAGATGGTCAAAAAATGTCTAAATCTTACGGTAATACCATCGCTTTGCGTGAGCCGGAAGACACTTTGGCAGAAAAGATCAAAAAAATGCCTACCGACACCAATCGCGTTCGCCGTACCGATCCGGGCAATCCCGATTTATGTCCTGTTTGGCAGCTACATGAAATTTATGCCACTGAAGATCAAAAACAATGGGTGCAAGCAGGTTGTCGCAGTGCGGGTATTGGCTGCTTAGATTGTAAAGGACCCTTAATTGATGCGGTGGCCGCTGAATTAAAACCAATTCGTGAGCATGCTGAAAGTTTAAGTGAGCACCCTGAAGAAGTCAGGCGAATCATTGAAGACGGTAATGAAGCGGCACGCGAAGTAGCGAGAGATACCTTAGAAGAAGTCCGTGCTGCTATGGGCTTGAGTTATAAATAAAAGAGACAGAACATAAGCCAATTGGCTTATGTGACCAACACGCCGGGAGGCGCTTAAACATGGCTGAAAGAATTCAAAAAGTACTAGCAAGAGCGGGTTATGGCTCTCGTCGTCAACTCGAATCCCTGATAAAAGAGGGTAAAGTGACCGTCAATGGAACGGTCGCGAAATTGGGCGATCAAATCGAGATTGGCGACACCATGCGTCTAGATGGCAAGCCGTTATCAGCGAAACGACTTTGGCAGCAACCACAACAGGTTCTGTTATATAACAAACCGGTAGGCGAAGTCTGCACTCGCAAAGATCCAGAAGGTCGTCGCACGATCTTCCAATCTCTACCAACACCTGAAGAAGGTCGGTGGGTCAGTGTGGGTCGCTTGGATATTAATACCAGTGGTTTAATTATCTTAACAACCGATGGTGAGTTAGCCAACCGCTTGATGCATCCTTCAAATGAAATGGATCGTGAATATGCAGTTCGTGTTTTAGGTGCAGTCAGCCCTGAAATTATGCAGAACCTGCGTGATGGTGTTGAATTAGATGATGGTAAAGCTAAATTCAATGATATTCAGGAAGCGGGTGGTGAAGGGGCAAATCACTGGTATCACGTTGTGATTCAAGAGGGTCGTAACCGTGAAGTGCGTCGTTTATGGGAAAGCCAAGGCGTACAAGTCAGTCGACTAATGCGAGTCCGTTATGGACCGGTCATTATCCCGTCACAGCTTAAAATGGGCCGGTGGATGATGTTAGAAGGAGGCGATGTAGTTGCTTTATATGAAGAAGTAGATTTACAGGCTCAGGCATCCGCACCCGTAGGGCGTGCACAGCGGGATAAAAAGTTGAGACCGTTGAAGACCGCAACCAGTAAAAAGACGCGACAAAAAGACAGTGGGCCAGTGAGTAAATCAAAAAGAGCGCCTCGAATTAGAGGCCACTAAGTCTTTTTAAGCGTCTGCTTTTGTGTTTTCCATCAAGCATAAATAGGGCGAAATGATATCGTCTGGCTCAGGTAAATGATGCGGTGCTATTGCAGGAAAGGCACGGCTGAATAATGCTGTTTTAACTTGACCTGGCTCAATGCAGCCGACTTGGATACGTCCTTCAGTTTCCAGCTCATCTGCCAGTTGTTTTGACAAGGCTTCAATGCCCGCCTTACTAATACCATAGCCTGACCAGTACGCCTTATCCTTATACTGATCGGTGGTAAAAATAATGGTGCCTCGTTGCTGCTTCTTCATCAATGGCAAGCAGGCTCTAGTCAGCAAAAAAGCGGCGGTAAGGTTGATATGCAGCGTTTCTGACCAGCTAATAGGGTCTTGATGCTCTATGGGAGCAAGCTGTCCTAAACTGGCTGCACAGTGGACAAGGCCATCCAAGCGACCAAAATGGCTTTCAATACTAGCAACTAGGTCACTGTAATCATTGATGCCAGCGCCTTTTAAATCTAAAGGGTAAATAGCAGCGGGTATGGATAAAGCAGTGATCGCATCATAAGTTTGTTCAAGTCCTGGTACATCTTTATCTAACAATACTATTATTGCACCTTCTGCTGCATAGGCTTTGGCGACTGCGGCGCCAATGCCATTGGCAGCGCCAGTGACTAAAATAACTTTATCTGACAACATGTTTGAACTCATGGTTGTCTTTTAGCAGGAGGAGCCAAAGGTTTAAAACCTTGTTTATCGCCAAATTTCACGCCAGCCGCATCGTCTTCTTGTTGGCGTTGTGAAGCCGGTAAGCCTTGCTCTGGGAATGAAGTGGCTTCTTGGGGTGTGGGTGGAGGGGGCGTATCACAAGCGCTCAAGAGTAAGCTGAGGGTTATAATTAGAAAAGGGGGTAATGCAGTCAGATATTTCATATTGTCGGCTCGCTAGAAGTCAGGTGTGATAACAGTAAATTGGCACTGTGCTCGCCATTACGAATAGCCCCTTCGAGGGTCGCTGGATAATCATTCAGAATGTAGTCACCCGTTAGCCATAAGCCTGGGATCTTGGTCTGACAGCGGGGTCGGTTGCGGTGGTTTTCAACCGTACATTCAAAGGTCGCTCTCTTTTCTCTGATAACAAAGCCTTCATTGGCTTTGTTAGGCAAAGTCGGTAAAAGCTGGTGAATTTCTTCACAGACATGTTGTACAAGCGCTTCTTTCGACATTTTTTCATGTGGCCCGCTTGAGCTAACGACCACAGCCACCATGCCAGGGTGTTGTTGGCTGCGATCGAACAGCCAATGAGATAAGGTGCCCGTCATCCCTAATAAGGGTTTCGGCAGACGGCAGTGTTCAGGATATTGTAGATAGACGGTGGTGATGGGCATTTGAGTAGGTCGAGGAAATTTCACATGCGCGGTGAGTAACTGTGCTGTCTGATCAGGTCCAGTCGCAACAATAATATTTTCGCTATCAAGGAACTGTCCTGAAGTAGTGATTGCACCACTAATTTGACCCTCTTCGATGACAATCTCAGCAATCCGGGTTTGTCGACTGAGCTTGCCTCCTTTTTGGCGAATAAAATCAACGGCAGCTTGTGGGAATAGACTGCCAAGTGGCTGTGTAGGTATCAGCAAGTCAGCAGTCGGTTCATCTTGGCCCAGACTGTCGCGTAACACAATCGCTAAAACTTGTGCTGAGGCTTTATGGACTTGTGTATTTAACGTCGCTAAACACAGTGGTTGCCAGAGTTGCTCGATCAGTCGCTCAGGCTGTTTTGCATCGAGTAACCATTCCAGTACGGTGATGTCTTTATCAGCAAGCAAACGAGGAATATCTTTTTGTAACACGACTAAACTTTTTAAGTTATTAAGGCCAGCACTTTTGATCAGATTCCAAGCCAATGACCAGGGCCATGGCAAGCGACTTTTCCCTGACAATTGTAGTGTTGAATAGCTAGGGTTATGAATCGAAATATCAAGCGGTATGCGATTAAATACCGACTCAGCATCAACGCCAATTAACCGCATCATTGCCAACATATGGTCATAAGCGCCAATCATAATATGTTGGCCGTTATCGACCATTTTGCCTTGCCAAGTGACATTACGTGCTCTACCACCAAATTGTTTGGCAGCTTCGACTAAATGAACAGCATGCCCTTGCTCAGTTAATCTGACGGCAGCAGCGAGGCCGCTCCAACCACCTCCAATTATTAAGGTTGTCATGCGGCAGAAGTCCGCCAGCGTCTTTGATCGCGGGCCGTAGACCAAGCAATCCAAAATTTTCGTAGCGGTGTTAGCGATATGCGTTGCTGCATCACTTGAAAACCATCTTGTTCAATCTCCTTTAAAGTCGCTTGATAGATATTGGCCATGATTAAACCGGTTCGTTGTGTATAGCGATCACAGTCTGGCAATAGCGTCATTGCTTGCTGAAAATACTGTGTGGCACGTTGAGACTGGAATGTTAGCAATTCGACCAGTTCAGGACTGGTTTTTAAGGCCAAAATATCATCTGTTTTGACATCGAACTGATTCATTTCATCTTGCGGTAAATAAACTCGGCCTCGTTCGGCATCTTCTCTCACATCTCGGATGATATTGGTCAGTTGTAATGCCATACCAAGGCTTTCAGCATACTTCAATGTAGCACGATTCTGATAACCAAAAATTTCGGCAGAGAGTAAGCCCACGACGCTGGCTACGCGATGGCAATATAAAGCCAACTGCTTAAATTCGGGGTAAGAAAACTGCTCTAAATCCATCGTCATGCCATCAATGATTTCCATAAAGTATTCTTGATGTAAATCGTAGCGGCTAATAGCGGTAGAGAGTGCTTTACCGATAGGGTGGGTCGCGCCGCCTTCATAAGTGCGTTGGATTTCTTGTCGCCACCAGTCAAGTTTAGTACGGGCAACGTCGGTTTCATGGACGTTATCGACAATATCGTCAACTTCACGACAAAAAGCATACAAGGCAGTAATCGCTTGTCGTTGGGGCACGGATAGGAATAAAAAGCTGTAGTAAAAGCTGGAGCCACTGTTAGCTGTTTTTTCTTGGCAGTATTCGTCAGGTGTCATCGTTGCAGTCTTTCTACAATGTGTCCATTGATAAGGTGGCTGTCGATGATTTCATCAATGTCATCAGTATTTTGATATTGATACCACACACCTTCTGGATAGATCACCAGCATGGGGCCGAGTGCGCAACGGTTTAAACAGCCCGAATTATTGACGCGTACTTTCCTGAGCTTAAGATCTTTAACCCGGTGTTTGGCGTAATTGCGAAGTGAGATTGCATCATGCTCTTGGCAATGGGCTTTGTCTTCACGCTCATGCGTACAGAAAAATAAATGGTACTGATAAAAATCTGACATAGCGTGAAGTCACCAAATAATTAAAATGACAAATTTAATGTAACGTTATTTTAGCCTTAATAGTGACGTTCTACAGAAAAATCTGCCAAAGAAAGGAGCGCTTCTTTATAAACAGAATCGGGTAGTATTTCCAAGGCTGCTTTGGCTTGTTCAGCCTCTTTTAGCGCCGCTTGAGAGGTATAATCAATCGCCCCCGTTTCGTGAATAATAATGACAACCTCATCAATACGATCTCGTTCGCCTTGTTCAATGGCATGACGAATAATCTGTTTTTGGTCTTCATTGCCATGCTGCATGGCATAAATCAGTGGCAATGTGGCTTTGCCTTCTGCTAAATCGTCGCCAATGTTTTTACCGATTGTTTCACTAGACTCACTGTAATCTAACAAGTCATCAACTAACTGGAAGGCGCTACCTAAATGCATAGCATAACGTGCCATGGCTTGTTCAATATCACTAGCAGATTGGCTGATAACAGCCCCTAGCTGGCCCGCAGCCTCAAATAGCTTTGCCGTTTTATGATGTATCACTTCTAGATAAGCCGCTTCGCTGGTATCGGGGTCATTACAATTCAACAACTGTAAGACCTCACCCTCGGCAATGATATTGGTGGTATGAGATAAAATTTTCATCAGCGGCATAGAGTCCATTTCGACCATCATCTCGAAAGAACGGGTATAGAGAAAGTCGCCGACTAAGACACTGGCTTCATTGCCCCAAAGCGTATTAGCTGTTTCTTTACCACGTCGCAGTTCAGAGCCGTCGACCACGTCATCATGTAGCAAGGTCGCGGTATGAATAAACTCAATAATGGTCGCTAAGTTGGCGTGTTGTTCACCTTGATAGCCACAAGCGCGGGCACTTAAAATAGCCAAAGCAGGGCGTAAGCGCTTGCCGCCACTATTAATAATGTAATGGCCAAGCTGGTTAATCAGCACAACATCGGATTGCAGTCGCGCATGAATCATTGCGTCGACAGCAGCCATATCTTGTTCTATTAAGGAATAGATGGATTGAATATCCACGGAGCTCAAATCTGCCTATAATGGTGGTCTTTAAAAGACGTTACTTTCTCATGCAAGACAACAGATCGCAAATATTTTGATTAAGGTTTGATCTCTGCCATGAAAGACGTTAAAATTGCCGGTCTTTTGTTGGGTTAGCCAGCAATAACTTATATTATTTTGGAGACAGCGATGTACGCTATTGTCGCGACGGGCGGTAAACAATACCGAGTTAAAGAGGGCGAGAAGCTCCGTGTTGAGAAATTGTCTGCTGAAGCAGGTGAGACGATTGAGCTTGATAAAGTCTTAATGGTAGGTGAAGGCGATGATGTCAAAATCGGCGCACCCTATTTAGAAGGCGCGAAAGTGACAGCAACGGTTGCAGCTAATGGTCGTGGCGATAAAGTCAAAATCATCAAATTCAATCGCCGCAAGCACTATCGTAAACAGATGGGACATCGTCAGTCTTTCACCGAAATCGAAATCACAGGCATCTCAGCCTAAGATTACACGTTACAAGAGGATATAGAGATGGCTCATAAGAAAGCAGGCGGTAGTACTAGAAACGGACGTGATTCGGAATCGAAACGTCTTGGTGTAAAACGTTACGGCGGTGAAGCAGTTGATGGCGGTAATATTCTAATTCGTCAACGCGGCACACGTTATCATGCGGGTTTAAATGTCGGTCTTGGTAAAGATCACACCTTGTTTGCAAAGGCAGCCGGTCGTGTACTTTTTGAAAAGAAAGGCCCGAAAAACCGTATGTTTGTAAGCGTTGTTGCTGACTAAAGCATTTGGTTAGCCCCAACTGAGGGCAGACTATTAAAAGAGCCCTGCTGATGCGGGGCTTTTTTGTTTCTGGACTTTACAATTAAAAATGACTATTTTGAGTCATAGAATGAACAATGGTTGAATGCAATGAAATTTGTTGATGAAGCGAAAATAACCGTGAGTGCGGGTTCAGGAGGCAATGGTTGTCTGAGTTTTCGCCGAGAAAAATACATCCCCTTTGGCGGCCCAGACGGCGGCGATGGTGGTGATGGTGGCGATCTTTATTTAGAAGCTGATGAACAAGTTAATACCTTGATCGACTTTCGTTACAAACGTCATTTTAAAGCAGAACGCGGTGAGCATGGTCGAGGTAAACTGTGTAGTGGTGCTGCAGGTGAAGATCTAGTCGTTAAAGTGCCTATTGGTACTGAAGCCTGGGATGATGATACCGATGAATTAATTGGTGATTTAACCAAAACGGGCGATAGATTATTAGTGGCTAAAGGCGGCTGGCATGGCCTCGGCAATGCACGTTATAAATCAAGTACTAACCGTGCACCCAGACAGACTTCGAGTGGTACGCCAGGTGAAGAACGCCATTTACGCTTGGAAATGAAACTACTAGCCGATGTGGGTTTGCTGGGTTTGCCTAATGCGGGTAAATCAACCTTTATTCGCCAAGTGTCTGCGGCCCAGCCTAAAGTAGCTGACTATCCTTTTACCACGATGCATCCTAATTTGGGTGTTGTCACGATGAAAGATGTGCGCAACTTTGTGATTGCCGATGTACCAGGCTTAGTAGAAGGTGCGGCAGATGGCGCGGGTTTAGGTATTCAATTCCTAAGGCATTTAACGCGAACAAGGTTATTATTACATATGGTGGACATGGCGCCAGCCGATGTGAAACAAGATCCGGTTGAGTCCGTCGAAATTATTAATCGTGAATTACAAAACTATAGCGAAGCATTGGGCAAGCAAGACCAATGGTTGGTATTGAATAAAATGGACTTAATACCAGAAGATATTCGTGAAGAATATTGCCAAGAAGTATTAGACAAGCTGAATTGGCAAGGTAAAGTCTTTCGTATTAGTGGTCATGTAGGTGATGGTTGTGATGCCTTATGTGCGGAAATCATGGATTACCTTGACGAAGTTAAAGCAGCAGAAAAAGCCGCTTTAGCACAACAAAAATTAGATGCACTAAAAGCGGCATCCATAGAGGAATAACTGTGACTAACTCACACCAACAACTTGTGAATACAAAACGTTGGGTCATTAAGATCGGCAGCGCTTTGCTGACCCGTGTGGGTGACGGTTTAGATATTGAACGTGTGCAATGGTTAAGCGGTGAGATAGCGAAGTTACGTGCGCAAGGTAAGGAAGTTGTTTTGGTGACATCGGGTTCGGTGGCGGCAGGCATGCAGCAACTTGGTTGGACTAAACGGCCACATGCTTTACATTTATTACAGTCTGCGGCCAGTGTTGGCCAAATGGGTTTAATTCAAGCTTATTCGGCAGCCTGTAAGCAGCATGACATTCATACTGCACAAATCCTGCTCACACATTCAGACCTGTCAGAACGGGGCCGGCATCTTAATGCGCGCAGTACCTTACATAGCCTACTGGAATTGAATGTACTGCCGGTGGTGAATGAAAATGACACGATTGCAACAGAAGAAATTCGCTTTGGTGATAATGATACTTTGGCGGCCATGACCGCCAATTTAGTCGAAGCCGATGTGTTGGTGATTTTAACGGATCAGGATGGACTATTTGATAGTGATCCGCGCCGTAATAGCCAAGCACAATTGATCACAGCATCAGCAGCGAATAACCCAGAATTAGAAGCGATGGCCGGAGAAAGTAAAGGCGACTTAGGTCGAGGCGGCATGGCAACTAAACTATCGGCTGCTCGCCGTGCAGCACGTTCTGGGGCGACAACTGTTATCTTGTCAGGTAAGCAGACAGATAATTTACAACGTTTAGCTAATGGCGAGACTATAGGCACATTACTGTGGGCCGATAACGAACCCATGACGGCACGTCAACAATGGCTAGTCGGCCATTTAACGCCTAAAGGAACGCTTAGCCTAGATGATGGTGCGGTTAGTGTTGTACAGCAACAAGGCAAGAGCATCCTCTCTGTCGGCGTGAAGAAAGTCGAAGGTCAGTTTACCCGAGGTGAATTGGTGGTTTGCATTGATTTGTCGGGCAAGGAAATCGCGCGAGGCTTAGTTAACTATAATGCTGATGAAGCCAGAAAGATTATGGGTAAGTCCAGCAATGAAATAGAATCAGTATTGGGTTATGTCGATGAACCAGAACTAATTCATCGTGATAATTTAGTCGTGACAGGCTAAAAAAAGGGGATAACATTGTTATCCCCTTTTAGTTTTACAGTAATACTTTATGTATTATTTCTTACCTGGTGCTAAAGCTACGCCTCTACGTTCGTAGTGGATATAAGCTTGAATTGCAGCCATATCAGGATCATCTGCATCTAGCTCCATACCCTCAAGTGGATTACGGATACACCAGTTGACCATTTCCCACAGCGGAGCGACTTTACCTAATTGTTTTTGGAACTTAGGATAAGTCTCAGGATGCGTGTTAGCGCCATTGGGATGACATTGTGCACACACAACACCATTACTACCCAAATTAGGGTCAACAAATAGGCCACGGCCTTTTTCAACCACGCTCATAAATTCAGCATGGGCCTCATCAACGGTTTCTTGAGTGAACTCGTCAGCAATAACGACGTTAGCACCAAATAGAAGGCATCCGACGAGTGATATCTTTGTTAATAATTTCATCTTATATTCCTTAATAATGCTTCTGCGAGGCTTTTTGTTTAACTTGGTATTGGGTGTCCTCAGGACGACCAGTATCTTTGTTATAAGCCAGTTTTCTATCATCATTGTCAGGCAAGATGTATTGGAGATCCGCTTTACCACTATGGATATCAATAAACTGCCAACCTGTTGCATCACGTTCGAAGAACGGGTCTGCACGATTCATGGGTACAGTGAGCTTAGGCATATAGTTAGTCGCTTGCGCGTAACTATTTGGATAAGGCCAAGGCCATGCCGTTGCCATAGCAGAATGGAATTTAATATTGCCAATTTGATTATATTGAATTTGATGAACGTGACCGTAGAAAACGTTCACATTGTCAAAGCGGCCTAAGATAGCTTGTATTTGTTCAGCATCATCAGTCCAAAAATTCCAGTTAGCAAATAACTTTTGTAATGGTGAGTGAGAGAATACGACGATGGGTGTTGCATCATCGATGGCTTTCAAATCTTTCTCTAACCAAGCGCGTTGTACATCACCCACCATAAATGGGGAGCCACGTGGATCATCAAGACCTGCCATCACGCCCATGCGTTCTTCGCCACTACTCCATTTATTGGTCCATTCTTCGGTAGTCACGATGCTGTTTAGAACGACAAAGTGAACACCTTTATGATCAAAACTGTAATATTGGTCGCCTAATCGTTTTGACCAATGTTCACCTAGATCAAGATAGTAATCATGCTCGCCCATCACATAGTGTGTTTTACCACGCAAGGCCGACATGATCTCAAGACCATGATCGATTTCTGCTGCAGTACCTATTTGAGCAATATCACCACCGTACATAATAAAATCAGGTTTAGGATCAAGTAAGTTGGCTTCAGCGACTGCGCGTTGTAAGCCGCGATCCCAGTTTTGTACAAATTGATTGCCTTTAATTTGCTGAATATGTGAATCAGAAATAAAAGCAAAAGTGAAATTGTCTTCGGTATTGGCGTGGCTGAGCTCGACAACACTTAATGGTAAAGCACTACCTGCAGCCAGCACGCCTGCTTTTTTTATAAAATTACGTCTACTAGTCATGACTTTCTCCTATTTCTTAGCTGACTGTGCGAATTCAGGGCTGGTTAATGCTTTTAAGAAGTTAACCAAATCTGCTTTTTGTTGATCATCTAGATTAAGTGGTCTGATACCGCCACTTGTGAATGGGTCGACGGGGTCATTCTCATCGACAACGCCACCATTGTTATAAAAGTTAACAACGTCTTCTAGTGTTTCAAGACTGCCATCATGCATATAAGGTCCAGTTACTTCAACATTACGCACAGTGGGTGTTTTGAAGGCACCTAACTCAGTGACTTTATCCGTCACAACATAACGGCCTAGTTCTGAAACATTGCCTTTTGTTAACACGGCAACATCAAGGTCTTCCCCTTGTTTTTTTGAATGCTGATAGGCTTGTACGATAGACGTGACATCATTAGTCACTCGGGCAAAACCGATGCCGATATTGTGGAAACGGTTATCAGTGAAAATGGCAGTATTTTGATTAGTGGTATGACATGATACACAGCGTCCTTGACCTAGAAATACTTGCAAGCCACGAATTTCTGACTCATTCATTGCTGTTTCATCGCCACCGAAGTAGTAGTGATCAAAAGGTGAGTCACCCGCGATAATAGTACGTTCAAAACTCGCAATGGCCTTTTTCACTTCTGTCATAGTGACCGCATCGCCATGTTTACTGAAAACGGCTTTAAATGCTTCAACATATTCAGGATCGGTACGGACAATATCTAAGATAGGGTTATGATCTTTCAAACCCATTTCGACAGGGTTTACAAACGGGCCAGCAGATTGGCCTTCTAAATCAGGTTCGCGACCATCCCAGAACATGGTTTTCATGTAGGCAGCGTTAATGACCGTTGGTGCATTACGCGTACCTTCAAGGTTACCGATACCTTGAGAAACCGAAAGTGGGCTGTCAGTGAAACCTTTCTTTGCGTCATGGCATGTTGCACAACTGATATCACCGGTGCTACTAAAACGAGCATCGTGAAATAATTTATCTCCTAGCGCAATTTTAGCTTCCGTTTGTGGGTTATCAGCTGGAACAGGCACTTCAGGCAAACCTAGTGGTGTTGCGAGAAGGCTCGTACTCGAAAAAAGTAACGAGATGAGTAATAGTGTACTTCGCATAATAAATATCCTGTAATCTTTAAAAAACTATGCCGAAGTCGTAAAGACTTTTAGGCGGTTAAAGAGAAATAAATGGTCACATTCCAACGGTTCAATAGAGGCGCTAACCGTTAGTCAGTATACAACATCGATAAATAGTCTAGCCTATTATTTCGAACAATCATAGCTGGGCTGATGTGAGATGTATAATTGATTATTCATATTGATTCAATTTAAAAAAGCGATTAAGTGAGTGTGCTTTAATTTGACGGAGCAAGAATTAAAGCTATTCTATTATGAAAATAGAGTACAACCACAATAGCGAACAATACAACTGGGATGCAGATTAAATTCATAATATGCCAGCCCAGTGTGGCTTCGAGCCAGCCTGAAGCGAGCGCTGAAATAGCGACCATGCTGAATATTAGAAACTCATTAGCGGCTTGTGCTTTGGGTTTCTCAGCTTCTGAATAGGCGTCCGTCACTAAATGAGTGGCGCTGACAAACATAAAATTCCAACCCAGACCTAACATGAACAGTGAGATCGAGAAGTGTAACTCTGTTTCACCGCTTAAATTGATGCCAATGCAAGCCAACATAATCAAGGCTCCGATTAACAATATTCGAATGGTGCCAAAACGTTTAATTAAATCACCGGTAAAAAAACCGGGTAAAAACATACCCAGCGCATGTAGTGAAATAACAAAGGCAGATTGGTCGAAATGAAAACCATGGTGGTGCATCGCAAGCGGCGTCGCCGTCATCAATAAGTTCATTACAACGTAACTGACCATTGCTGCGACGACCGATACCAGAAAAATGGGTTGCAGGATGATGTCTAGAACTGGACGGGTGACGATATGTGGCTCATGTTTAACTTGTGGTGGAAATTTCACAACAGCTAAAACCAGCATGGCAGCTATATAAAGTATCAATAAGCCCCAGAAGGCACCCACAAAAGGGGTGTCTTGGACTAAGTCTTGGCTAAAAATAGCTAAGTTTGGCCCAGCAATAGCCGCTAAAACACCACCGGCCATAATGATTGAGATAGCGCGAGCGCGCTGTGGTCGGTCACACATTTCAACAGCGGCAAAACGATATAAGGTGCCAAAACCAATTCCGATTCCTAAGAAAAAAGTTCCGATGCAGAACAGCCAAAAAGAAGCGGCATAAAGTGATTGGATGCAGAGTAATGCGCCAACAATGCCCAGTCCGTTGCCGAGGTAAAAGCCATTTTTTCGGCCAATCTTCTCCATGACCAATGAAGCAGGGATAGTGGCACACATCAAGCCAATAAATTGAAATGCGACAGGTAAGGTGACCCAAGTAGGATCCGGTGACATAGATTGGCCAATCAGCGCGGTCACTGCGACCAGTAGTACATTACCGGTACTGAGCAGTGCTTTACAGAAGGAAAGCGCGAGGACACCAAAATTCATAAAGGTGATTATCCTTATCCATGTAAGTTAGGCATAAAAAAACCGACAATAAGTCGGCTTTTTAGTATTTAGTTTCTTTAATTGCAGTTTAAAGCGCGCGAATAGCTCTATTCAAACGGCTTTTGCTACGTGCAGCGGCATTTTTATGGACAAGGCCTTTACGTGCCATGCGGTCTAAAACTGGGACAGCAGCTTTATAAGCAGCTGTTGCTTGTTCTTTATTGCCATCATCAATGGCTTTTTGCAGCGCTTTAACGCTGGTACGCATTGCTGAACGTTGACTTGTATTGCGCTGGCGGCTATCTTCCGCTTGACGAGCGCGTTTTTTTGCTTGTGCTGAGTTTGCCAAAGTGTTTCTCCTAAAAACCAGCTATGTATATGTAAAGAACAGAGCATTATCCTGATTTGAAATGCATTTGTAAAGGACTATTTCAATGAATCGATTTGTTGCTTTCAAGGTATTCAGGGCAAAGCCTATCTTGTCAGACGTTGTGCTTATTCCTTGTTATGATAGCGAAAATTATTAACAAGGTAAAAGACATGAAAATTGTGACGGCGAATGTCAATGGCATTCGAGCGGCTGGCCGGAAAGGTTTCTTCGACTGGATTGCAAAAACCCTACCTAGTATTGTCTGTATTCAAGAAACCAAAGCCCAAATTGATCAATTAAGCGATGCGCTTTATCACCCCGAGGGTTATCACTGCTTTTATCATGATGCAGAAAAGAAGGGCTATAGTGGTGTCGCTTTATATTGTAGGCAACAACCCGATGACGTGATCGTTGGAATGGGAAATGAGGAGTTTGACTCAGAAGGACGCTATATTGAGGCAAAGTTTGGTAATTTAAGTGTTATTTCACTCTATATGCCATCAGGCTCTTCCAAAGAAGAGCGTCAGCAAGCTAAATATCGTTGTATGGATCATATGATGGCTAAGCTTATCGAGATGAAAGCATCGGGGCGTGACTACATTGTCTGTGGTGATTGGAATATTGCCCATAAAAATGAAGATATTCGTAACTGGAAAGGCAATTTAAAAAATTCTGGTTTCCTGCCTGAAGAACGCGCTTGGTTAGACACTTTGTTTGACGAGGTAGGTTTTATCGATGCGTTTCGTGAAATAGAGCAAGAAGAGCATCAATACACATGGTGGTCAAATCGAGGGCAAGCCAGAGCCAATAATGTGGGTTGGCGGATTGATTATCATATTCTGTCCCCAAACTTAAAAGGTAAAGTGAAGACGACAGAAATTTATCGTGAGGTGAGTTTTTCAGATCACGCGCCGTTAATCATTGATTATGACTATGTCATGCCGGCCTAATGACGACAGACACCTGGTCCGAAAGTATCAAAGCATTTTGCCACCGACGGGTGGTGACAATGCTATTTTTAGGGGTCTCTGCCGGTATACCTTTATTACTGATTTTTTCATCGCTTAGCTTATGGCTACGTGAGGCCGGTGTAGAACGGTCTGCCGTGACCTATTTTAGTTGGGCCGCCTTAGGCTATTCATTCAAATTCGTTTGGGCACCATTGGTTGATAAACTGCCTCTGCCACTATTAACAAAACGACTTGGTCGTCGTCGTGCTTGGTTATTATTATCACAACTGATGATTATGCTCGCTATCAGTACAATGGCATTGATTGATCCGGCAACGGGAACACTCACTGCAATGGCATGGGCTGCGGTCTTTTTAGGTTTTTCGGCTGCTACCCAAGATATCGTGATTGATGCTTACCGGATTGAGTCAGCAGATGCCGATCTGCAAACCTTGATGGCATCAAGCTACATTGCTGGTTATAGAATAGGCATGTTGTTAGCGGGCGCAGGTGCGCTTTATTTGGCCAGTTATTTCGGGTCGACGGCAGTGGCGTACAGTTATCAAGCATGGCAGTCAACGTATTTAATCATGGCTGCAGTGATGCTGATTGGCGTAATTACAACCTGTTTGATTGCTGAACCTGACGAAAGGCAAAATAATGAATTGGTACATTCAACGAGAGATTATGTTTCATTTTTAATGTTATTTGCCTTGGCGGTAACAGGGTTTATAGCCGCTTTTTACAATAGTGCGGAACTCGCTCAAATCGCAAAATCGAATTTAAGCGACTTATTAGCCAATTCGAATTTAGCGAGCTTTATGGTTGAGCTTATCCGCCTTATTTTGGCCTTGGCTTTTGCTGGTTTAGTCGCCAAACTGCTTGTTATAATTGGCATAGTGCAGCAGCAACAAGTGTCCCAAACCTATATTGCACCAGTGAAAGATTTTTTTGATCGCTATGGCCTCTCTTTGGCACTTTTACTGTTGGCACTGGTGGGTTTATACCGAATTTCTGACATTGTCTTGGGTGTCATCGCCAATGTGTTTTACCAAGATTTAGGGTTTAGCAAACCAGTGATTGCCAGTGTAGTGAAGAGTTTTGGTTTGGCGATGACGATATTAGGCGGATTTTTAGGTGGCTTATTGGCAGTACGTTTTGGTGTGATGCGGATCCTATTTCTTGGGGCGGTGCTATCGGCCTTAACCAATATACTCTTCATGTTATTAGCTCAGATGGGACAAGATATAACGATGTTATATCTCGTTATCGCAGCTGATAACCTGTCTGCTGGTCTCGCCAGTGCGGCCTTTATCGCCTTTCTATCGAGTCTAACGAATATTTCGTTCACAGCGATGCAGTACGCTATCTTTAGTTCATTGATGACGCTATTTCCGAAAATATTAGGTGGCTATTCAGGTGCAATGGTCGAAGCCGTAGGCTATGAGCAGTTCTTTTTAATCACAGCATTAATGGGCATTCCTGTGCTATTGCTGATTATTTGGGCGAACAAATATTTTGATATCAAGCAGCATCCTGGCTAATGAAGAAACCAGTCAAATATTGAAATAGGCTGAAGCTAATCTTAGGAGGAAGATTGCCGAGCAGGCTGAAGGGGTCTGATAATAATTTTTTGAGACTGTAAATCTTTTTCGACGATGTAATGGGTACGAAGTAAATCTGACTCTGAAACATCATTACGACCTAAGCGTTTTTGAGCTTCAACAACGCTTTCGACATCAGTGTAAGTCGTGAGGAATTCGGTCTCGGCAAAGACATGTTGAGACATGAATAACAGTGCGATGGGGAGTAACCGTTTTAACAACATGCCGTGTCTCCTTCAATTCAATTTGCTACAAACTTCCAGCGATGGCTCAAATCTAGTTTGAAATGTGATGGAGATCAAGTTTTCACCCAAGCAGCAAGCACAAAGACTACGTATTTATTCGTAGCCTTTGTTGTATAAATGCCACAGTGTAAAGTGTGTTTAGATGAGAGTGCTTATCGTCCTTTGAATAGCTGTATGTAGGAGATGACATACAAAATCAAGCCTGAGGTCGCTGGAAATGATTTTTGTTGCCTGTTTTGAAATAATTCAATGAGATTTAACAAGGCGCTACATTGATAATATTTATCATTCTTACAAAGCTAGGCATGAACGAGTAGCACTATTTACATTTGTTTTAAATTTTTTTGAACCTGCTGAGCGATCGTTACGACATAATATGTAACAACGCCATAGTTGTTTCTTAACAAGACAATAAAATTAAGGAATAGAAAGATGAAAACAATTAAATCTCTTTTAGTGAATGCAAGTTTGGCCGCGGCTAGTTTGGTGTGCGTTCAAGTTCATGCGACGCAAGGCAGCTCTCAATATGTTGAGAATGTCGATATCAATTTCCCAGGAATGGCAGCAGTCATCAATATCAAAAACACATCAGCCAATAAGTCGTTAAGTGCTTTAAGTCTCAATGTTCAAGAAAATAAGCTGGATTTTGAAGTGGATGGAGCTATTTATTGCAATGGTTCAAATATGGAAGCGCTTGGTTCTCTAGTTCATTTCGGACCTGTTCAAATAAGCGGGGCGGGTATTAATGATACTGGCACACTGCATAGTAGTAGTATTGCAATTGCTGAATATGTTGGTGGTAATGCACCTGTTGAATATACACCGGCAAGCACGTTCTCTGTGCCTTTGAATAAAGTAAAAAATGGCCACCCAGTGTTACGAGTTGATCCTTTGGAAGAGCTTAATAAAAAATTACAGGCTCATCTTCAAGGAGGAGGCAAGGAAATTGATTTTTATAAACATGATCAAGAAATTGTATTACAGCGCCCTCTTTCATTGAGTGCTGCTTGCAGGAAACAGAATAATCCTTCTAAAGTTTCATCTGGTTTTGAAACTAAAAACCATACAATTCAAATCAAGTACAAAGGTGATCCTGCTTTAACGCAAGCCCCCGTTTTAAAGGCTCAATTGCAAGGTAATATGCCTAATCAAGTGCAAGCAGGTGACCAGCCGTTCATACTACATGATGCAGAATTTATGGCCAATATTCCTCACCACATTGGTCAATGCGTACCGGACCAAAACCCAATGATTCGCGTTAATTACCATATGAGCGGTGATGAAATGGGCGAGATGGATTTCCGCATTAATTCATTTAGCAATCAATATGCGGATTATGGCGTCTACTATGAAAACTTAGGTGTTTTGAAAAACCCTAAAAACGCGGGTAATCATAGTCATTTTGATTTTGAATTCCCATTAAAAGAGATGCTTTCTCAACAAAAATATTCTTGGATGGTGACACTAAATAATAAAACCTATAACCATAATATGGTGTTGCAAATGCGTTATAAACCAGCTTCTGGTCAATTAACCGAATGGAAAGATATGGATACAGCAATCTTTAAACATCGCTGTGTGCCACAGCTCAATGGGCAACTCGGTGGCGGACAAGGTGGTATTCAAGGTTATGATAATAATGGCCCGACACCACCAGCCATTAATGGCACTATTCAGGCCAAACCTATGCCAAAACCCCTAGGTAAAGCAGCGCCAGCGCCTAAGTCTACTCCTAAGCCAATGGGAATAAGAGCACCAATCTTAGAGCCGACGCCTAAGCCAATGGGAGTGAGGGCTCCTGTAGAAGAGCCTAATCCAAAACCAGTTCGTCAACAACCATAAGTTAAGGATGTTGAGTAAAAAGTGATGAAATCAGAGTTGAATTAATCACTGATAATTGAGCCACCTTGGAGTATTCCTAAGGTGGCTTTTTGCTATTACTGCCAAGCAAGTTAACAGGTATTAACAAACTTTGAACCTTTAGAACAGTTGTCGCGACTTAACGTTAAAGCACTAGACAATCACTGTTGCTATTAACAGGTTTAAAAAGGAAAAAATTATGAAAACGAGTAAAAGAAAATATTTAGTACCTTTATCATTGGTAGCACTAGCTCATTTATCGATAGCAGACATGGCTTATGCTGACACCGCTGAGGCTGTTATAGACTACCTGCCTCCGAAAAATGTTTATGTGAAAAGTGATGGTTATATCTATGACCAAAATGCATCAGATATGACTATTACAGCGGGCCATCATGTTGATATTGATGCCGAAATCTCAGGAAAAATCAAAAACTGGCAAGTATGGATGGTGACAACGCCAGAAGGAGGTGTTGGGCAGCATCATAACTCTGGCGGCGACTCTGAAAGTTATTCCTTTGGCAACCGGCCAAAAGAAGTACATCAAAATGGCAGCATTTCAGCAGATATGTCAACGTCTGGTAAATTGCTGTGTAACCAATTGGCTGAGACCTTACGTAATAATGGTATGGGTAATGAAGATATTTTTGCCCAAGACAGGATAATTACTATTGGTGTTCAAGCTGTCGTTGATTTTGAAGCAACAGGGACGGGTGCCGATCCAGAACAAGAGGTGCAAGACTGGAATGGTCTGAAAAAATTTGACTTAGTCTGCAAGGCATTTAAAGCAGCTAAAAACCCTGCCATTGGTCCAGCAGCGGGTCATTTTGGTGTTCAACAATCAGCCCATCTGACCTCAGTGACATTGGATATGTTTTATGAAAAAACACCCACAACATGTCCAACTGAGGTGACTGCCTATGCGACCTATGTAAGTCAAACTCAAGGCAGTTTTACTACTCGCTTTAAGTCAGCATTTAATCAGATTTCACAGCCTATTAAACTGACTATGAGCGCTGCAGATAAGCAGGGCGATTTATATATCAAAACCTATCAGAAAAAATTTATGGTGGGTGAGCCCGCCCAGTCCGATCCAACTAGGACCAAGCCAGTAAAACCCGGAGTAACGTTGGATCGTCCAGGCGGTTTCGCTCCAGCACCGGGCAATCCAGCGGATGACATTCCATCTGGTCCAACTGGCCCACAAGCTGCGGGTGGTGGCAAAGTTGCAGCACCTAGCCTGCCTAATATTTATCAAGATTCTTTAATGATTGAGGTAGTATCAGCAGGGTCAGGCAGTGTGCAAAAATCGGACTACGCAGGCTATAAAGTGACATGTAAGTTCAGTATCAACCCTGCCATTAATCCTGTTGGTGGTATAAGTGTCGGCAAACAGCCTGAATACAACAAACCTATTCCTGCTAGCCTTATTAAGAAGCTGCCTACTAAAAAGACAGCACCAACCAAACCTGTTGTTGTGCCAGGGGCTATTATTGTGTTACCTGTGGCACCTGAACCGGCACCAGCCTTGAAAAAAACTAATTAAGGATAAAGCCTCAAGCTAGTACTAGCTTGAGGCTTTGAATAGGAGGGAAATAATATGATAAGAATAGTAGTTTCGATCTTATTGATTTTATTACAGTTTAGTGGAATTAAGGCCCAGCCTCAGCCAGAAACCCCAGCACTTGATGTCTTCTATGAGATGCAAACAACGCGCTGTGATATTCAGGCAGGCAAGGAAGAAAAATGGCAGTTAATACGTTTGCACCTCAATCATCAATTGGCAGGCGTAACTTGTGGTTTAACAAAACAGCAGACGTTCAGTTTGCTAGTGGATATGTTAGAGGCCAACCAGAAGGTTAATGGTCAACAGCCTTACCAGGCAATGATGATTGGTCATATCGAAGATTATGCTTGGTTACAGCGCCATCTTACTGAAACTGCGAGGCGTGATACTGGCTGGTCGATGAAAAAAGCTAAACCTGCGCATTTGAGTGTTAATGCTTATGTGAGTCAATTATTGAGTATGCCGGATGTTATTGATGTGTTTAATCTGGCAGGTGAAAAACAGGGTTATCGTTTTTCTACCATGGACTGTGAAAAAGTGTTTATTTCAGCAGGCGGCTTACCTTATGATGCATTTTGTTGGTTAAAAATGGAGTAATAAGCAGTCATTCTTCTAATAAATTTAATGAAAGTTGTCAACTAAGCTAATGTTTCTGATACTATTTGAAAGTTTTTGCAGTCTCAGAAACATTGCTTGCTTTGAGCCATTTTTAATACTGGAATCATTCAAAATGAAGATGAAACCACTACTACTTGCCTGCTTTGCCGCTGCCGGTATAAGCATTGCGCCTTTGTCGTTTGCCCAGGCAGAATGGTCTGCCGAGTTCCAAGCCCCAAGCGAAAAAATGCCTAAACTGGTAATTGATTTACCCGACGATTTAGATATTGCAGTGTTAACGACCTTGGCTGTCGAATTGAATGGTATTGATGTGACATCCTTGATTTCATTTGAAAATAGAGATTTTTCATATCAACCCATCGAGCCACTGCCTAATGGCGAACATCATTTACGTTTGCTTATGCTTGATGCAGAGGGACAAATAACAGAAAAAGCCAAATGGTCATTTCATGTTGATTATGCTGGACCAGGTGCTGAAGCATTAGCGCAGCAACAAAGGGCGGCAGCTGAGGCTTGGTTAGTATCGGCTAGCTTTGAAGCTGACACATTGATTGAATACAGTAATCGAATTCGCCAACGTAATATTGGTCCAGCACCTGAGCATTCAAATTTGTCTGGTAGTGGTAATTTACAGGCTAATTTGCAAGGCGAAAGTTGGTCTGTTGATGCGCGAAGTAATTATTTAATTCAAAGCGATAATGATTTAGCCTTAAATGGTCATGCTGTAGACATTGGTGAATATGCCATTGCAGCGAATTATCAAGGCAGCACTCTCCATTCTGGCCTATCTATGGGGCATCATGGGGTGGGCTTGGATTCAATGCTGTTTTCAGCATTTCAACGCCGTGGTGTGTCAGCGCGGGTGGCCACCATTAATGAACGTATAGCAGGTAATGTATTTGCCTTTAGGCCTGAAACGCAAACAGGTTTACGCGATTTCACGGGTTTATCTGACAGTCATAACCGCTTGGAGGGGATGTCGACCACCATTAAGCCTTTTTCCAGTGATAGCGATGCTTTAAAAGTCACAGGTCTTTATTATGATGGTGAAGGCAGTACGGGCGGTATTGGTATTAGCGGCGAAGAAGAGGTGTCAACCGCATCAGGTAGCGGTGTTATTGCGGAAAAGAGTTTTGGGCAAGGTCGAGTTGATGTCCGTGCCGAATATGCGCATGCCAAATACGATGTGGATGGCGATGCTGCACTCTTTACAGAAGATGAAAGCGATGCTTGGTCAATGATTATTCAAGCGCGACCTTTTGACAATTTGGTGCTTGCAGATAAGTCCGTAGATCTGATTGTCGGCACTAAATATGAACGTATAGCCACCTTTTTTGAAAGTTTGGCGAATCAAGGCATAGCAGCAGATCGTGATGCAAACACACTGTACAGTAATTTATATTGGGGCAGTTTGTCAGCCAATCTGAATTTGGTTCATGAAACGAATAATGTTGATGACTTGGCTGGTATACCGACTGATAGAATGCGCAATGCCAGTTGGAATGCTAATTATGCATTTGATCAACAAATGGAAAAGTTAGCTTGGTTGGGTAGTCCTTATCTCAACTTCACGGGGTTTATATCTCGTCTGGATCGTGAAGATACACCTGATGGTTATTTTGGCGTTGATACGGATAATAGTTTTGAGTCGCTGACATTGGGCGGAGGTTCAAATTATGAACGTTGGTATTGGTCCGCCTCACATTCTTTTTCATCTCTGGAAGATCATGCTAATACCACGAGTGACACGCGTAATAACTTCACTAGCTTAGGCGTGGGTTGGACAGTGTCTGAGCGTTTGGAACTCAATGGTGATGTGCAATATGGTGTGTTTGAAAACAAAGACACTGACGAAAACAGCTATAACACCAATATGAATTTTGGCCTACGTTCAGTATTGGTGCCAAACACGGTTAATTTCAATGTTAATTATAATTTGAACCTTGCCGGTGGCAGCGACGACTCACCTGATAAGCAGATAGTAAATAGCGAGCTTGCTTGGACAATAAGACAAGCACAAACAAACAACCCCGGCTTCGCAGTAGCACTCCGAGGTTCAGTGGAGAAAACAAATGGAAACTCAACGACTACAGAAGATGAAACACAATATCAGGTTTTTGCTGTCTTCCGTATTATGGCGCCCTTGTCGTCAGGCTTTTAAGTATGGCCTTATAGCGGGTTTTGCTACGCTATCTGGTTTGGTGCAGGCTGACATTAACACCGTCACAGTGACGCCTTCATCGGCCAACTTACAGTACAAGACTGGGGGCACAATTAGTGCCACTTGGCAGGTTAATCGTATCGAAACGGCGACAGGTGGATTTTTTACTCGACTCGTATCATCACCATCAGCATTATTACAAATCAATGGTGCCACTGTGGCAACACTGGCGGGTACTATCAGTAAAAATTCCAATTTAGCTGCTTTTACATCAGGAGTAGTGACATTTAATGAAACCTTTTCTTTAAATGCGGCAGTCACTCGTCGTATTGCACGTAGTCCTGCGGGTAGCGTCCGTATTGTGCGTACATTCGACGACACCCCAAGCACAACGCCGGTTACTGCTTCAATAAGTATTTTTAGCGGTGGCGCTGCCACTGGGCCACTCACCGTCAGGCGCATTGATCTGGCCTTTGAAAATAGTGCACGTACAGATGTGGTCTACCAAGGCGATACCGTCCATGCTATTGCTGATATTGCCTTCAGAAGCAGTGGTATTTTAAAAGGAGAATGGCGTATTGTTGATCCTACTGCGACTTTGGGCAGCAGTGGTGGTCGTGTATTACGTGTGATTAGACAAAACCTAGTCAGTGCCGGTGAGGGACGTACTCGTATCGTCAGTCCCCCTCTACCGACAAAGAGTAAAGGCTTATATTTAGTCAGCTTTGTGGTTGACGATGCCAATACTGATATTGATTTGCCAATCCTACGTTATTTTGTCCTTGATGCTAGTGGTGCAGGTTTGGCAACGGCACCTGCTGTGATGAATATATTGGCACCCGCCAAGGGCACGAACTTGAGCAAAGATACCGTATTTATATGGGAAGGCGTGCAAGGTGCTCAGGCTTATCAAATAGAAATTTATAATCCAGGACAGGCTGAGCCACTAACAGGTAAATTAGTGCCAGCAATGCAACTTAAATCGTCATTATCTGGCTTTTCATTTGATTGGTTACAAGCAGACCAACATTATGACTGGCGAGTACGTGCTTTTGGTGCAGGAGGCAAATTAGTGGCACAATCAGAGATGCAGCTGATTTACCTACCCTAGGCTTGTCAAATCTAGTGGAACAACAAGCACAAGAACTTTTAAATAAAATATCCGCAGGCGACGAACAGGCGTTTGCGGATTTTTATCGTCTATTTGAAACGCGCGTTTATCGTTTTATTCAATCTAAATTGAACGATTCTTTCGAAGCCGCCGACATACTTAATGAGGTGTTTCTTGATGTGTGGCGTAAGGCCGACAGCTTTGAGGGACGATCTAAAGTATCAACTTGGTTGTTTGCAATAGCGAATTATAAAACGATGAATAGGCATAGAAAAAAAGTACCCGAAACCGTTGATGACGATCATTTTCTGGACATTGCAGATGATAGCGTCGATCAATTGGCTGATATTGTTGCCGCTGAGGATGCCGGTAAAGTACGATTTTGTCTACAGGCATTAAAAGAGGCGCAACGGGCAGTAATGGAATTGGCCTTTTTTAATGATTTGTCCTACCGCGAAATTGCCGAGGTCGTAGATTGTCCTGAAAATACAGTTAAAACCCGGATCTTCCACGCCAAAGAAGCGATGAAACGTTGTTTGACTAAACGAGCGGGGTACAGCGAATCATGACGACACTGGATACGAAACAAGAATTGGAATCATTGTTGCCATTTTATCTCAATGGTAGCCTTGACGATATTGACAAGGCAAGGATTGAAAAAGCCTTGGCAGAAGATGAAGATCTGCGTCAGGAATTGGCCTTCGCAAAAATCATGCAAAAACAAATACAACAAGTGCCAGAACAGTCGCCTGCTGAGTTTGGTTTGAAGCGGTTACAACGTAGTCTAAAACAGCAGCAAGAGAAAGAGCGCCTGCAATTACAAAGCACAGAGCAGACGACGTCAGCTAAAAAAGGGTGGCAATTTATCGCTATTGCGGCGTCATTGATGCTATTTGTTCAGACAGTGACCACAGTGCAACAGCAGTCAGATGATTATATGGCTGCGGGTGGCGGAAAGACGATACAACAAGGCCAGATCGTCAGTGTCACATTTTCTAGTACTGCGACTGAACTGCAAATACGACAGTTATTGCTGGAGAATAATGCCGTTATTGTTGATGGTCCTTCGGCTTTGGGCATTTATCATCTCGCACTGACAAGCGAATTTGAAACAAGTTTGCAAGCGCTGCAAGCCCGATCGGATCTGATTGAATCGATTCAGCAGGATTGATCCTGTGCGTAGTTTAGTATTCTTAGTATTGTTGTTGTCAGGGTCTTTAACTTGGGCCGCCGCTCTCCAACAAGATAGAACCCCTGAGCCAATTCTAGGCACCCCTCCTGTACCTTCTTCACCATCAAATGTGCCGCCAGACGCTAACCCAAATAATAACAGCAGACCTACGGCTGGCGGGCCTGCACAACGAGTCAATAGACCGACTGCACCCACTGTTGAGCGCGTTAGAACAACAGAAGATGATAAGGCGGTAATGCGACTCGACACAGTAATGCAACACTGCGTGATGCCCGATGGCATTGTAAATTTCAGTGGTCAAGGTTTACGCTCATTGGCTGATGCTGAGTTAGCGATAATGTTAGATCACGCTAAAGTGTTATTAAAAAGGCAAATGCTCAATGATCAACAAATGCGTTATCAGTTGTCAGACAATGTGCAATTGCAAGCTAATCAGCGATATCCTCTCGTTATCCTGCGAACGGATGGCAAAACTGAAAAAACCAAGCTGTCACTGTGGATCTGCCCCCAGAATGATGTGGCGAAGGCGATTGATAAGCATCGAGAACTAGGCCAATTGGTATTACTGGCGAATATAGAGCAGCAAGGGGCGATTGGCCGACAACTGGCCACTTTGAACTATGCTGTTTTAGAAACAAAACCGTTACAGTTTTTAAACAAAGTTTTGCTTGTGATTGCGGTTGATGAAGCCAAAATTAAGCAGTCGTTAACAGCATTACGCCAACGTCTCCCTGATGTCATTATCGATTTTAATAGTCACTTTCAAAGTGCAGATAAAGCAGTGGTCAAGCCCAGACTCTATGCGAAACAGCAATTGTTCTGGAAGGATAATAGCGCCTGTACAAACCAAACTTTATCTCAGTTAGCGGTAGGGATGATTGATGGTGAAGTTGAAAAACAACACCCTGCTTTAGTAAACCAAAGGATTACCAGCAAACACTTTTTAGCAGCATCACAACAGGCAGATAAGCAGCATGGCACAGCGGTGGCTGCAATTTTAGTCGCAGATAAAACAGACTGGGGTTTACAAGGTTTATTGCCCGGAGTCACTTTGTTTTCAGCCACTGTGCTGCGCCAACAACAATCAACCTCACTGGCAACAATAGACAGTATTATTCAGGCGATGGACTGGCTATTGAGCCGACAGGTCCGGTTAATCAATGTGTCATTATCAGGGCAAGCTAATAACCTGATTATTGATGCTGTTTTTCAACAGGCATTACAGCAAGGGGCCATTATCTTTGCAGCAGCAGGTAATCATGGTAAAAATGCAGCGGAATCATACCCCGCTGCGCTGACGGGTGTGATCGCGGTGACGGCATTAGATGCTGCTAAGCGGCAATACCTGCAGGCGAATCAAGGCCGCTACATTGATTTTGCAGCGCCGGGCGTTGATATCTGGACTGCTGATATTGAGCGCAATGGCAAATATCGTTCAGGGACTTCGTATGCTACGCCTTATGCGGTTGGCATTGCCGCCCTGTATTTAAATCAAAACCCTTCGCTATCCCGTTCAGTGTTATATCAAGCTATGAAACAAGCAACGTATGACTTGGGCGAACAAGGTCATGATCGCGTCTTTGGCTGGGGCTTACTGCAAGCACCAGAAAGTGGCTGCCAATAAGAAAGCCACTCTAGGTAGCGCTTAGTAATGATTTTTTACATTTTGTATGGGGCTTTATAAAACGGAATTTCGCCATTGGGATACGATTTTTAGCAAAGTTTTGTAGATCATAATCTGTCGGCGAACTAGTTTATGTGAAGAGTTGATGGATCTTTAGTTTAAAATTAGGATTAGACTTTATCTGATAGACAGTATCAGCTATTGATACTTGAACTATAAAGAGTGGAATGAGCAGTGTATAGTTTATGATGAGATAAAAATAAGGTGTTAGGAAACAAGGTATAACTAATGGATTTGAAAGAACACATTTTGATAGTGGATGATGTTGCAGATAACATTCAAGTCGCAATGAATATTCTGCATGAAGATAATTACGCGTTTTCATTTGCCAGTAGCGGCTCAAAAGCACTCGCTTTGTTAAACGATAAGCAAGCAGACAGCTATGATTTGATTCTATTAGACATAATGATGCCAGGCATGGATGGCTTTGAAGTCTGTCGTCAATTGAAAGCTTCTTCTCGTTGGAAAGATGTCCCGATTATTTTCCTAACAGCCAGAGCGGATATTGAATCTATCACGACAGGGTATGAAGTGGGGGGTGTTGATTATGTGACTAAACCATTCCATGCAGCCGAATTGTTGGCACGAGTGAAGAGTAACCTTGAGCTCTATCAGGCTAAGAAAACGCTTAAACAGCAAAATATATCTTTAGCTATAAAGGGTAAGCTAGAACAAAAAAGATTATTAAGCGAGTTGGAGGAAAATCAGAAGGAATTGATTTGGATGCTGACGGAATTAATGGAGGCAACCAGTGATGAAACGGGCAAACATGTCCGTCGTGTTGCAGAGGTCTCGTCATTATTAGCAAAATATCATCCTTCTTTGACGGATACTGACGCGGATATACTATTCCATGCTTCACCTATGCATGACATAGGGAAAATAACCATTCCACATGAGATCCTTCATAAGCCTAGTCGATACACTGAAGAAGAATTTCTAATTATGCAGGCTCATACCAGCAATGCTTATCAGCTGTTATCACGCTCAAAGCGGAAGTATGTAAAGGCTGCAGCCGTTATCGCCCATCAACATCATGAAAAATGGAATGGCAAAGGTTATCCTCGCCAGCTAAAGGGCGATGACATCCATATCTATGGACGTATAGTCGCTTTGGCTGATGTTTTTGATGCGTTAAGCCACGGTAGATGCTATAAAAAGCTATGGGAATTCGATGAAGTAGTCACGTATATTCAAGAGCATAGCGGAACACAGTTTGATCCGCAGCTTGTGGATATTTTTATGGCACATCTAGATGAGTTTTTAGCCATCGCAAAAACCGAATAGTGTACAAGCATTTCTTCAATGATGTCACTAAAAATATAAATTGATATTATCAATGAATTATTTAGTCACAATCAACAGAGTCAGCCTATTCCATGGCTTTATCTGCTTAGGCTTAATTTTCTGTCTCAATACGACGCTTTCAGCCAAGCCCTCAATTCAGTTAACGCCACAAGAACAGCAATGGTTGCAACAGAATCCAATTATTAGTGTGGGCGGTAGTCCTGACTGGACGCCCTTTAATTTTGTCAATAATCAGGGACAATATAGCGGTATTGCGAGTGACTACCTCACACTGATTGCACAAAAAACAGGCCTTAATTTTAATACCAAAATTGATGTCTGGAATATCAATCTGCATAAGATTCGTAGCAAAGAAATTGATGTTCTACCAGCCGTTTATCATACCGACGAACGTAGCCAGTATTTGCTATTTTCACAGCCCTATTTAGAGGTTTTGGACTATTTCTTTATTCGGAATGATCTTCAGGTAAAAACACTTGAAGATTTAGATGGAAAACGTGTTGCTATCCCCAAAGGTTATGCCCATATAAGGTTAATAGAAAAGCATTTCCCAAACATAAAGATTATTCACGTTGATACCTTTGGTGAAGCCGTTGATGCTGTTTTGGAAAATCGTGCTGATATGCTTTATGACACCTATGGGGCACTTATTTATACCCTCGAAAAAGAGGGTATTAAAACAATCGTGCCATTTAAGTCGACGCGCCATCTTGGCAAAAACTTTATTCATATTGTTACACGAAAGGACATGCCCATATTGGCAGGGATTATTCAGAAAGGACTCAATGCCATTTCGCCAGAAGAAAAACGGGTCATTTACCGAAGATGGCTAGGTCATGATTTTCAAGCAGAAATTGATAAACAACTAAGGCTTACTCAAACTGAGTCTGACTGGCTTAAGGCGCACCCAGTTATTCCTATTGGTGTTGATGGTAATTGGCCGCCAATTGATTTCATTGATAAATCAGGGTTACATACCGGCATAACGGCGGATTATCTATCGCTTATTGGCCAACGACTCGATATTGAGTTCGAATCTGTTGATACCGGTAGTTTTAAGACAATGCTAAACCAGCTCACCCAAGGTGAGATCAAGGTCGGTGCCACGATATCGAAATCAGAGGAACGGGCCAAATATTTACTCTTTACTGAGCCATTTTTTGTCAGTCACAGGGTGATCTATGTGAGAGATGGTATATCTGGCATTCATGCGATCACTGATCTCTATGGTAAAACGGTTGCAATTGAAGATGGTTTTTTAACCATGAAACAATTACAGCAGCATCACCCAAAAATAAAACTAGTTCCTTACGGCTCATCGCTGGAGTCGATTAAAGCGGTGTCGCATGGTAAAGCAGATGCTTATATTGGTAACCAAGCCGTTGCTGATTGGCTACGAACAACAAAGCAACTGACCAATCTGAAAATTGTCGGTGAGGCCGAGTTAGCACCCTCAACTCAGAATTTTGCTGTCTCAAAAGCAGATGAACAATGGGCGCCATTAGTCAGTATTTTAAATAAAGCCTTAGCTGAAATCCCTGCTGAAGAACACGCACGAATTCAGAGCCGCTGGTTAGGAAAAAACCCGAAAAAAGCCTCCACCATCGCACTCAGTAAATCAGAGCGAAAGTGGCTTGAACAGCATAAAACTATTCGCTTTACAGGTGACCCCGGCTGGCTTCCTTATGAAGCCTTTGATCAAGACGGAAAGTATATTGGTATCGCGGCAGAATATTTAAAGTTAATTGAACAAAAACTTGGGATTGAAGTAAAAATTATTCCTTCATCAACATGGAGTGAGTCGGTTGAGATGGCTAAGGCTGAGGAAATAGATGTGCTGTCTGAAACCGTTGGTTCTGATTTAAAGTCGCAGTTAGCATTTACCCAGCCATATCTTTCTAGTCCTGTGATTATCGTCATGACAACGGATGAGGACTATGTAGAAAATATAGAGCAAATAAAAGACAGAAAAATTACGGTTATAAAAGACTATGGTTATGTGACAGAAATTATAAAACGCTACCCTGGCATTGAGTTTCATGTAGTAGAAACCGTTGAACAAGGACTCACTGCGGTTTCTACCGGACAAACGGATGCCTTGATCGCAACATTAGCTCAGGCAAGTTATCAGATTTCAGAGCTGGGTATGCACAATGTTCGTATTGTTGGCACAACAGAATTTACGACCGAACTTGCATTTGGCATGCAACAGACATTTCTGCCACTGGTCGAGCTGTTTAATCGTGCAATAACCAGTATTGAGCAGGCTGAAAAGCAGCGTATTTTAGATGCTTGGGCTAAGCATAAATTTACAACACGAATCCAAGTCGATTATGGCTTAATCGCCCAATTAGCTGCAATATTTTTAACGATTATTATTTTTATTTCTTTTTGGAATAGACGGCTGGCTCATGAGGTCAGCTTAAGAAAAGAAGCGGAAGAACAAACAAATATTTTACTCAATAATGTGCCTTTACAAGTTTTAGTGACTTCATACAGTGGCCAGGTACTCACTGCAAACCCTCAGGCTTTAGCCGACTATAACCTCACTGAACAAGAACTTAAGCAAATTAATATAATTGATTTGTACAATGATCCCGAGGATCGTAAAGATATACTCAAGACCATTGCAGAGCAGGGGCGAGTTGATCAGAAAATTATTCAGATTAAGAAATTAAACGATACCGTTGGCTCGATCATGATTTCAATTATACCGATCAATTATTTTAAACAGCCTGCACTGCTAACCATAGCGGTCAATATGACGGAACGAATTGCTTTGGAGAGGGAATTACAGCAAGCAAAAGAACAGGCGGAAGAGGCGAACCAAGCTAAATCAGAGTTTCTTGCCAATATGAGCCATGAAATTCGTACCCCTATGAATGCCATCATTGGTTTTACTGAATTACTGGGTGAGCAAGTACAAGATCAGAAATTAAAGTCATTTGTTAAAACCATTCGATCAGCAGGCAACAATTTATTGCTGTTAATCAATGATATTTTAGATTTATCCAAAATTGAAGCGGGAAAAATAGAGATAGAAAAAGTGGCCGCCAACCCACACGATCTATTTAATGAAGTGGCTAATATTTTCATGGCGACGATCAGAAAGAAGCGTTTAGATTTTACGCTAGACATTGATCCTGCAATCCCTCAAAGCCTGATGTTAGATACAATACGTTTAAGGCAGGTTTTTCTGAATATTATAGGCAACGCCGTGAAATGTACGGAGTCTGGACATATCAGTTTAAGAGCCAGTGCGGATAATAAAGATGAGATTCTGAGCAAGTTAGATTTATGCATTGAGATTGAAGACACTGGGGTGGGTATTCCTGAACATGAATTAAAAAATATTTTCAATGAATTTGAGCAAGTTCAAGGGGCGAGTCATGAAAAATTTGGCGGTACGGGCTTGGGCCTGTCTATCAGTCATCGCTTGACTACGCTTATGGGAGGAGAAATCTCAGTGGCCAGCACCGTTGGTGTGGGTTCTACATTTACCATCAGATTACAAGATGTTGATGTGGCCTCCATCAAGCCTCTTTCAGTCTTGACTAAAGAAGATGAGATGACGGCTGATTCGATTCGGTTTTCACCGGCAGTGATATTAGTGGTAGATGATATCGCCAGTAACCGCCAATTGATGGATGAAAATTTTGCGGGAACCGAACTGCAGATACTCAAGGCTGAGAATGGTTTGCAAGCGGTTGAAATTATCCAACAGAAGAAAGTAGATTTGGTTTTAATGGACATCAGAATGCCTGTTATGGATGGTTATCAGGCTGCAGAAAAGATAAAAAGTCTGGTGGATATCCCTATTATCGCTTTAACGGCGTCAGCGATGAAAAATGAACATGAAAATTTCAATCGCGAATATTTTGATGATTATTTGAGAAAACCCATTTCACGTGTTGATTTGTTTAAAATATTGACTCATTTTCTTGATCATAAAATCCTTGGGCCAGACAGGGAAGAGTACAAGCTGGAACTGTCACAGGCGGAAAGCGCTGTATTGCCTGAGGTGTTAATCGCACTCGAACAGCAGAAAGAGAAATGGCAAAAGGTTCAAGGCAGTAATAATATTGCGGAGATGAAAAAGTTTGCCAACGATTTACTGGATATTGCCAAACGTTATGAGTTTAAGCCACTTTTAGATTATGCAGAAAATTTACAGGACAAGCTTGTTACATTTGATATTGATGGGATCAGCTTTATTTTGGATGAGTTTTTGAACTTTCAAAACAGTTTGTATGCGCTTGAAAAATAAAAAAGCCCCATAAAGGTAAGGGGCTTTTTATATCAATTCAGGTTCAGGGTATCGATTAAAACGGAATATCATCATCTAAGTAATCAGCACCACCAGAAGGCGCGCCATAATCTGGGCCTGCAGAAGGTGAAGCGGGTTGAGGAGAAGCCGTATTGTTTGCTTGTTGAGGTGCAGATTGATCATAAGCAGAGCTACCGCCAGCACTGCTTCCACCACCACCTAACATTGTCATGCTATCGCCAACGATTTCAGTTGAATAACGGTCTTGACCACTTTGATCTTGCCATTTTCGGGTTTGAATACGGCCTTCAATATAGACTTGCGACCCTTTATGAAGATATTGTTGAGCGACTTCACCGAGTCGGTTGCGTAAGGTCACACGGTGCCATTCAGTGCGTTCTTTACGCTCACCAGTTTGTTTATCTTTCCAAGATTCAGACGTGGCCATGCGTAAGTTACAGATGGAGCCACCATCAGGGAAGGCGCGGCTTTCTGGTTCGGCGCCGAGTCTTCCTACAAGTATGACTTTATTGACTGACATGGTTTGCTCCTGAATCTGTTTTGTGTTTAAAGAGTGTCATTCTACGATCTATGATGAATAACTAAAAGTATCTAGTTCGTTGGTATCGATTTCTTCTGGTGCAAATTTAACATAAGCAACTTGTTCATTGGTCACGATCATCGTTTCAACGACGCCTTTAATCGCATTGAGCTGGTGAGCAATATCATTGGCATTATGTTCTGAGACATCAACCAATTCAAGAATACGGGTCGATAAATGCCGCGGTGGCTGCATCGGGATGATGAACAACAACCAAACCAGCGTGATGCATGCACCTGCGATGAAAACGCCGGTCACACCAAATAGGCCATACAAGAAGCCGCCTGCCGCGCCGCCGATAAAAGCCCCTAAAAATTGGGCCGTAGAATAGATCCCCAACGCCGTGCCCTTATTTTCTAACGGGCTTAGCTTCGACATTAATGACGGTAAGCTGGCTTCGAGAATATTAAAAGCAGTAAAAAATAACCATAGCCCGATTAAAATACCGGTGACGGAGCTAGCAAATAAAGCCCATGCCACCTGCACAAGACCTAAAGCTACAACAGCACCGATAAAAACCGGCCGCATTTTACGGTGTTTTTCAGCAATGATGATAAACGGCACCATGGCAATAAACGCCAATATTAAAACAGGCAAATAAGCCATAGCATGTTGATCTTTAGCTAGACCGGCTTGCTCGAATAAACTGATAGGCAGTGCAAAAAAGCTGGTGGTGAGCAGGAGGTGCAACATCATAATACTGAGCACCATGCGCATAATATCTGGGTTGCGTAATACCTTCATAACCTGTTTGGGTGCCGGCTCCATATCGCGGTGGCTGAGACAACGTGTTGGCGTCGGTACCCATAAGTGCAACACAGCAATGCCAACTAAAGCAAAGGCAGCGGTGGCCCAAAAGATGCCCGATAAGCCAATCCAATGTTCTAATGCTGCGCCGGATGCTAAGGCGACAGAAAAGGATAAGCCGATACTGATGCCAATACTGGCCATGGCCTTAGTACGATGTTCATCGCGGGTCAAATCAGCAGTCAGTGCCATCACGGCAGCGGAAATGGCACCACTACCTTGTAATAAACGACCCAAGATTACCATCTGAATACTGTCTGCGGTGGCCGCGACTACACTGCCCGCGGCAAACAGTAATAAACCCGCCGTGATCACTCGCTTTCGGCCAATCCGGTCAGATAGCATGCCAAAAGGGATTTGAAATAAAGCCTGAGTTAAACCATAAGCGCCAATGGCTAAACCAATTAATAAAGGTGTAGAGCCAGAATATTGATCAGCAGCTAAAGAAAATACCGGCAAAATCATAAATAAACCCAGCATACGGAGCGCATAAATACTGGCTAATCCGGTGATACTGCGTTTCTCAAGTGAGGTCATGCTAGAAGCTGTGTTTTGCTTTTGCGTCATTATAGTGAGTAAGGGTATATTGATTGGTTTGGCCTTATTCTATACGGAAGCTTAATGAAAAGCATAAGTATTCGCGGTGCACGCACACATAATTTGAAAAATATCGATCTTGATCTACCGCGTGATTCATTGATCGTGATCACCGGCCTATCAGGTTCGGGCAAGTCATCACTGGCATTTGATACCCTTTACGCAGAAGGCCAACGCCGTTATGTCGAATCGTTATCGGCCTATGCGCGGCAATTTTTATCGATGATGGAAAAGCCGGACGTTGATCATATTGAGGGCTTATCCCCCGCCATTTCGATTGAACAGAAGTCGACTTCACATAACCCACGCTCAACAGTCGGCACGATCACCGAAATTTATGACTATTTGCGTTTATTGTTTGCCAGAGCCGGTGAGCCACGATGCCCGACACATGATCAAGCTTTAGCAGCACAGACTGTCAGCCAGATGGTTGATGCCGTATTAGCGATGCCAGAAGGTGAGCGGATGATGTTATTGGCACCCGTTGTACAAGATCGTAAAGGTGAACATAAAGATGTCCTAGAAAACCTAAGGGTACAGGGCTTTGTGAGAGCGCGCGTCAATGGCAAAGTCATTGAATTAGAGTCACCGCCCGAATTAGAGTTACGAAAAAAGCACACCATTGAAGCGGTTATTGATCGTTTTAAGGTCAGAGCAGACATACAACAGCGGCTGGCAGAATCTTTTGAAACGGCTTTAAACATGGCCGATGGTATTGCACGTGTTGCCTCGATGGATGACACAGGACATGAGACTTTATTTTCATCGCGGTTCTCTTGCCCAAGTTGTGGTTACTCAATTGTCGAACTTGAGCCGCGAATGTTTTCATTCAATAACCCGGCAGGCGCTTGTGGAACCTGTGATGGCCTAGGCATTAAACAATTTGTTGATCCAGGACGTATTGTTGCCCATCCCGAAATGAGCTTGTCAGCAGGTGCGGTGCGTGGCTGGGATCGTCGCAATGCCTATTATTTTCAGTTAATGAAATCCTTAGCAGAACATTATGATTTTGATTTAGATACGCCCTTCGAAGCCTTACCTGAAGCGATTAAAAAAGTCGTGCTATACGGCAGTGGCAGAACAAAAGTTGATTTTAATTATCTCAGCGACCGGGGTAGAAGCGTTAAACGCAATCATAGCTTTGAAGGCGTGATCCCAAATATGCAGCGCCGCTATCATGAAACTGAATCTAATAGTGTGCGAGAAGAACTGGCTAAATATCATACTGTGCGTGCCTGTCCCGACTGTGATGGCGCAAGATTAAATGAAGGATCGCGACATGTCTTTATCGGCCAAACTAATTTACCCAATGTGACGGATATGCCTGTTGGCGAAGTCAGACAGTTCTTTGAGGAGCTAACCTTACCCGGAAAACGTGGTGAAATTGCCAGCAAAATTGTCAGTGAGATTGCGGAACGACTGACTTTTCTGGTCAATGTCGGCTTGGATTATCTAACCTTAGCTAGAAGTGCCGATACCCTATCGGGTGGTGAAGCCCAGCGAATTCGCTTGGCGAGTCAAATCGGTGCGGGTTTGGTCGGAGTGATGTATATCCTTGATGAACCCTCAATAGGCTTACATCAGCGAGACAACGACCGTCTATTAGCGACACTGACTCGCCTCCGCGATTTGGGCAATAGCGTGATTGTGGTCGAACATGATGAGGAAGCGATTCGAGCAGCAGATTATGTGCTCGATATTGGCCCGGGTGCCGGTGTACATGGCGGTGAGGTTGTTGCCCAAGGCACGCCAGAAGATATTATGAACAGTGAGGCCTCATTAACCGGCCAGTATTTGTCAGGACGCAAAAAGATAGCCTTGCCGGACGTGCGTAAAGCCTATGATAAAAAACGTTTGATTAGTCTGCGTGGCGCCTCGGGTAATAACTTATGCGATGTTGACGTCGATATTCCGCTCGGCTTGATGACGTGTGTGACTGGCGTATCAGGCTCGGGTAAATCGACACTGATCAATGACACCTTATTGAAACTGACCTCTAAAACACTCAATAATGCATCCGATGAGCCTGCACCCTATGACGAAGTGATTGGTTTAGGTCAGCTCGACAAAGTTATTGCCATTAATCAAAGCCCTATTGGCCGTACGCCGCGTTCAAATCCAGCAACCTATACCGGTATTTTTACCCCTGTCCGCGAACTCTTTGCCAATACACCTGAGTCACGTGCTCGGGGTTATACGCCTGGCCGCTTTAGTTTTAATGTCAAAGGTGGTCGCTGTGAAGCCTGTCAGGGCGACGGACTGATTAAAGTAGAAATGCACTTCCTACCCGATATTTATGTGCCCTGTGATGTGTGTAAAGGCCAGCGTTATAACCGAGAAACACTGGATATTCGCTACAAAGGCAAAAGCATTACCGATGTATTGGACATGACCATTGAGGAAGCCAATGTCTTTTTCACCAATATCCCTGTTGTCGCTAAAAAACTAGACACCTTAATGGATGTAGGTTTGACCTATATTAAGTTGGGTCAGAATGCCACCACGCTATCAGGCGGTGAGGCGCAGCGGGTTAAATTAGCCAAAGAATTATCCAAACGTGATACCGGTAAAACGCTGTATATCTTAGATGAGCCAACAACAGGCTTGCATTTCTTTGATATAGAACAGTTATTAAAAGTACTGCATCGCCTACGCGATCATGGCAACACGATCATCGTCATAGAGCATAATCTAGACGTGATAAAAACAGCCGACTGGGTAATTGATATGGGCCCAGAAGGTGGTTCAGGTGGCGGCATGGTTGTAGCGACGGGTACGCCAGAACAAGTAGCGAATAATGAACAATCTCATACCGGTCATTATTTAAAACCCTTACTTCAATAACTGCATGGCTTTAGAACAAGAAATAAAGCTGGTGGTCACAGGCGAACAGCCACTTGATATCTCAGCCTTGCCATTAGTGGGTTTTCAACGAAGTGAACTCAAAACCACACGATTAGTGAGCACCTATTTTGACACGCCAGATTTTGATTTAATCAAACAAGGTCTAGGCCTACGTTTACGCTTTGATGGCGAAAACTGGCTACAAACAGTCAAGGATACGGGGCAAGTAGCAGATGGACTTCATCAACGACAAGAATGGGAACACCCATTGTCTGGACAGAGTTTTGACTTAGCCGTATTAAGACAAACGCCATTACAAAGCATAGTTGACGATGAACAACTCTGGGCCACATTATCACCCATATTCACCACAGAGTTTAATCGCCAACACTGTTTATTAGAGACCGAACAACACACCACAATCGAGCTAGCCTATGACCGAGGACGCGTTTATACAGCGACTTCGGAAGCCCCCATTCATGAAGTGGAATTAGAACTAAAATCAGGTCAACTAGACTACCTTAAAAAGCTAGCCCAAGACCTGTGTTTAACTGAACCATTAAAGGCTAGCAATCAGAGTAAAGCAAAGCAGGGTTATGAATTAGCACTCAAAGCGAGTAGCTCAGACTTGAGCTGACAGCTTTCGACCCAAAGCAGACAGTTAAAGTATTAGACTTCAGGAAGAAATATTCCCAATAATTAGCCACCTACAATTAATGGTTTCCCCGCTATTCAGGTCCTTCAGTTGGTTTTTGGGAGGATGTCTAGACATAAAAAAGCTCAACACCGAGGGGTTAGTTCTATTCATTTGTATGGTGGGTTTGTAGTATTGAAGCTTTGTAACCTACTTAACTGATAGGCTATTTCCGTAGGCCGAAAATAGATGAGTTTTTTCTATTAAGTTTAGTAGGTTAATGCCATACTTCAAAAATCACTTGGATTTGGGAAGTTAATTTATGAGAGTGGCCATTCTTTCTCGCAACAAAAATTTATATTCGACTCGGCGATTAAAAGAAGCTGGTGAGGCAAGAGGTCACGAAGTTGATATCATTGATACCCTTCACTGTTATATGGATGTCACACGAAGTCGTCCAGCAGTGCGGTATAAGGGTGAGCAATTGCCCTATTATGATGCGGTTATTCCACGTATAGGTGCCTCTATCACTTTTTATGGGACAGCTATCGTTCGTCAATTTGAAATGATGGGCACTTTTTCGGTCAATGAATCCGTAGCGATTAGCCGCTCTAGAGATAAACTCCGCTCGTTACAACTTTTATCACGTCACGATATCGGCTTACCTCGGACGGGGTTTGCTAATAAAGCCGATAATACGAAAGATTTGATCAAAAATGTTGGTGGTGCGCCCGTCGTTATCAAGCTTCTCGAGGGAACACAAGGTATCGGCGTTGTGCTGGCTGAAACTGCTAAGGCTGCTGAAGCCATTATTGAGGCTTTTATGGGCTTAAATGCCAATATTTTAGTGCAAGAATTTATTAAAGAGGCCGGCGGTGCAGACTTGCGATGCTTTGTGGTCGGTGGTCGTGTTGTTGCGGCGATGAAGCGACAAGGTGCCGAAGGTGAATTCAGATCGAATTTACATCGCGGTGGGTCGGCAACACTCGTCAGGCTCTCTAAGGAAGAAAGAGCGACAGCTGTAAAAGCAGCCAAGACGATGGGCTTGAATGTCTGTGGTGTTGATTTATTGCAGTCGAGTCATGGTCCTGTGGTGATGGAAGTGAATTCATCGCCAGGTTTGGAAGGAATCGAAGTTGCGACAAAAAAAGATGTTGCAGGCTTGATTTTTGATTTTATTGAAAAAAATGCTAAGCCTAATAATACCCGTACCAGAGGAAAGGGATAAATCATTACGTGATGCATACTGAAGGGTTGCCCATTGGGGAACATGTTATTAAGCCAGGCGAAACTCGGCAATTAGAGATTCCTGTCGCAAAGCTATATACCGATACTGATGTATTTATTCCTGTACATGTTATTCGGAGTAAGAAGCCGGGCCCGGTAGTCTTCGTTTCTGCTGCAGTGCATGGTGATGAGCTAAATGGTGTTGAAATTGTTAGGCGCCTGATTCAATCAAAATCGTTAAAAATTTCAGCGGGCTCATTGATATTGATACCGATGGTCAATGTCTATGGTGTACTGAATCAAAGCCGTTATATGCCGGATCGCCGGGATCTTAATAGGAGTTTCCCTGGCTCTAAAAAGGGATCACTAGCAGGTCGTGTGGCACATATTTTTTTAGAAGAAATTATTAAGCATTGTGATTATGGTGTTGACTTGCATACTGGGGCTATTCACCGTTCTAACTTGCCACAAATTCGTGCAGATATGAGCGATCCAGAAACAGAAGAGTTGGCTAAGGAATTTGGCGCTTCTGTTGTTTTAAATGCTAATTTGAGAGATGGTTCGCTACGACATACTAGTATTGAGTCAGGGACTCGAATTTTACTATATGAGGCTGGGCAAGCACTACGCTTTGATGAGTTATCGATTCGAGTTGGTGTACGTGGTGTACTGAATGTTATCACCAAATTAGGCTTGATACGGCGTAGAAGAAAACATAAGGTTTTCGAGCCATATATTGCTAATGATAGTGCATGGGTCAGAGCTAATTCAAGTGGTATTGTTCGTGACTTGAAAAAGTTAGGTGATAGGGTTAGAAAAGGTGATGCACTTGCCGAGATTGGTGGCCCTTTTGGTGATGTGCTTGATATGGTCATAGCTAATAAAGCGGGTATTATTATTGGAAAACAAAATATTCCTTTAGCCCAAGAAGGGGATGCGATGTTTCATATTGCATTTTTTGAAGAACCTGATGCTGTTGTTGCAGAAAACATAGAAGCAATGCACGAAACCTTAAATGTTGATTCAGCACTTCAAGAAGAAAAGAATGTGTAATTTCGACATAATCTATTTTTAGGCTACTATGAGTAGAGAAAGGCCAGGGGTAATGGAAAATAAAATAACGATTGGGAGTCTAGAAGATTTTGATTTACCTGAGTTAGGTATTTTTGGCATACAAGTCCGTATCGATACGGGTGCAAAAACGTCTTCATTGCATGTAGACAATATGACACGCTTTACCAAATCAGGTAAACCTTGGGTCCGATATGATATCCACCCTAATATCCATAATGTTGATGAAATTATCAACTGCCAGTCCCCAATCAAGGATATTCGTAGGGTGAAATCATCAAATGGTACTTCCGAAGAGCGCTATGTCATTAAAACTCAGGTCAAAGTTGGGATAGCAGAATGGCCGATCGAGATCACATTAACGAATCGTGAAGATATGAGTAATTTAATGTTGTTTGGACGCGAAGGGATGGGGGATAAAGTCCTTATTGATCCTGCATCAACCTTCTTATTAAACAACGAAAACAGTCCCGAATAAAAGGGTTAATCGTTGTTTATAACCAATGTTTCCAACGCAAGAATAGTATGATGCCTATCCCAGCTATTAGCATGCCAACAGATACGTATATAAATGCCGAGCTATCTTCAATGCCAGGCAAGCCGGCTACATTCATACCAAAAACACCCGTAAAAAAGCTCAAAGGCAGAAATATGGTTGCGACGATAGACAGCAAATAGGTACGTGCATTTTGTTGCTCGGCGATTTGGTTACGAATTTCTTCTTGCAGGACTAAGGTGCGTTCTCGGACTAAGTCAAGGTCTTCTACATAACGCGTAATACGATCAGATTGTTCATGTAGATGTTGACGTTCTTCGTTAGATAGTAAAGCTTTAGGGGCGCGATATAGAGCATCTAAAGCTTCACGCTGTGGCGCGAGGAAACGTCTTATAATAGCGGTTTTTCTGCGTAATGCACTGAGTTTACCCTGCGCTGTTGCATCATGTTGCAGTGCACTTTCATGCTCTAATATATTGTCTTCAATTTCATCTACTGTCTCGCCAATATAATCTGCCATATGTTGTATCAGCTCGACTAAAAACTCTCCCTCTGTTTTTGGTCCGTGATTATGTCCCAAGTCAGACTTTATAGTCTGAATTGACTTAACAATACGTTGTCTGGCAGAAATAATACGACCTTTGGTAATCCATATACGGATCGACACCATATCTTCTTGTTCGGCATCTGGGTTAAGGTTGATAGCTCTTAAAAGAAGAATCATTCCTTCACCAACGATCCACATTCTTGGCCTTGTGTCTGTACGGGTTAGCGCTTCAGCTTCCGGTTCACCTAGGCCTTGTTTAACTAGCCATTCAAAAGCCCCTTGGCGACCGTACTCAATATGTGACCATAAAATACTATTATCATCCAATGCTATGTCATTTATGTCATCAATTTCAACGCCATGGGCATTGCCGTCTAATAGCATATGATAGACAACACATTCATTCGACATTAGTTTCTCCTTTATCACACTTAATAAAAAAAATGCTATTAGGTGACATTGGTCTAATCATCTTGATTCACTATACGAACCTCAATAGGTTTTGGATCAAAGTGAATATCTCTTTGTGGGAAGGCAATTTCAATATTGTGCTGACGGAATTCATCGTCGATTGCAATGTGAACTTCATGAATAACCGGGTTAAGATCTTGGATGCCTTTGATAAATACGCGAAGTTCAAAATTAAGGCTACTGTCCCCAAATTCCCTGAACCAAGCGACAGGCTCTGGATCGCTTAATATTTTTGTATTTTTCTTGGCGATTTCTAATAAGCATTGTTCGGTTAGGGCAATATTAGAACCATAGCTGACACCAACACGTATTGTGGTCCTAATAATAGGATCAGATAAGCTCCAATTGACCAGTCGTTCAGTGATAAAAGTTTTATTTGGGATGATGATTTCACGTCTGTCCCAGTCGACTACAGTTGTAGCACGAATTCGAATTTGGCTAACTGTACCAAATTGTTCGCCAATGGTGACTGTATCCCCAATTCGAATTGGTCGCTCGAACAAGATAACAATACCTGAAACAAAGTTGGCGACGATCTCTTGTAGCCCAAATCCTAGGCCAACACTTAAGGCGGCGACTAACCATTGTAGTTTTGACCATTCTGCCCCGAGTAATTGTAGGACGATAAGGGCACCGGTAATCACGATGAAATACCGTGATAATGTCGTGATGGCATAGTTGGTTCCAGGTTCCATTGACCAACGACTTAATACGGCAATTTCGAGCAAGCCAGGAATGTTTCTAGCGGCTAAGAAGGTGATGATAATAAGTATAATGGCAAGTAAAACATCCCAGAGAGTGAGGCCGCTGGTGATGGATGTACCATCAATAATATTAATTGACTCCCAAAGATAGATATTATCTAGTCTTTGGAAAGTTGAGAACAGCTCTGACCAAATGTGCCATAGAGCAAAAGCCATAGCAATTCCGATGAGCATTTTGAGTAGTGACTCTGTTTGTTCGCTAATGGTTTGAATATTGCTTTCTTCAGGCTCTATGGTAACTGAATCAGGATCTAGAGCCGAATCACTTTGTTTAGCTGCTAAAGCGCGTTTTTTCAATATCCGTTCATAGGTTAACCGTCGCTCATTAATAGCAAAGCCTCGGCGTGCAAAAAAGTATAAATAGATGCCTATTACGATGGTAAAGATCGATTGCAATAGGTAAATAGCGAATTGCAGTGCCATGTAGTGATAACCAATGGCAGATAAGAGAGTGAGTAATATCGGGATGGAGAGTATTAAGGTAAAGATAAAAGAGTTCATACTCCATAACGTCACACCATCTTGGGTACTGTGCGTGGTATGGAGTAGTCCTTTTTTCACATTGAAGATTTTATAAATAAAGAATGTACTAAGGACAGCGCCTGTAATAAAGCTCACACGGCCTAAGCTATCACGTATATCGGCGCTATTACTCAGCTCAGCATAGCTGGTCAAAAGGGTCACGATTAGAAATGCCCATTTAAACCAATTGATATGTTTTCTCAATAGCCGCAGAGTTTCGAGGCTCCATTTAAAATGGAGATCTGCTAAACCTTCTTTTCTAAGACTCTGGGACAGAAATTCAAAGAATAAAAAGAGAGTAGCGCTATAGACTAAAGCTGTTGCGAAGGGGTGATGAAATATCAGTTGTGATTTTACCTGCGATGCTATCGTATATAAGACAAGTGGTAGGGCAAGCGATAATAGAATTGAGATAACGAGTGCTTGTAACGTGATATTAAAGTTGTCGATATTCACTTTCCCAATGCGTTTTCTCATTAGAGATAACTGGTTAACCAGCTTTGACCGCTTCATCAATAGAAAGAGTAATAATCCGATGGACAACACCGTTGTGATGGAAAATTGTTTTATCTGATTTGGAAAGTGACTCACAAAGTTCAATGATAGAAAGTTACCAAGCAAAGGTCCCGTTGCCATTATTGCATCAATTACGGTGGTGATATTAAGTCTATTATGGCTTGGCATCCATACTAGTTCTTCTTCGAGTAATTGTGCATATTGCTGGCTTTGGTTATGCAGCGTACGGCTGTGAGTTATTAATTTGCTTAAGGTATCAATATGATCAACATAGGTTGTAGACAATATGCTAAGGAGCTGTCCTCTTAGCCTAATAATTTCTTGCATAACAGCATAATTCTTGCCAAAATCTGATTCATTCTGATAGCGAGTTAAGGTATCTTGGATATCCAGCTCGCGTTCAGTATCAATTCCAAATTGGCCGAGTCTGCTTTGGGTTAAGGTTTGTTCATAATCATCGAGCTGCTGTTGTGAAACAGTTGAAACAACTAGATTATCTCTCTGTACTCGTAATGCTGCACCGAAGGCCGGTGAGGATTCAAGTTGAGTGATTTTAAGCTGTTCAGTTAAGCCAGCATATTTCTTAGCGAAACGTTGTGCTTCTTTTTCAATACTTTCAACTTTATTCAAAGCTTGGTCGTAGTTAACGATCAACCATTTGAGTTCTGAAGCTAAAGCATTATTTTTTTTTGCCAGCTCGGTGAGTTCTGCGGGTAAGGATGGATTGTTTACCACCATGTTTTGCGTAACAGTTAATAATTCTTGAGCTTGGTTATAACGATGCGTGCTGACTTTATTTTGTAGCTCTGACTGTCGCAGTGCTGCACCAGTAATTTTTTTTGAAAGCAGGTCCTGCTCAGCATTGAGTAGTGCTATTCGGCTAGCTCGACTTGCCGACTTTTGCTCTAGCATTTCAATAACAGCTTGATAATATTTTAGTGTTGCTAGTCTGGAAATTTGCTTGTGTTCTGAATTGGGTTCATTGCCTATTATATTAATTTCTTCACGTTGCGTTTCTTCTAATTTCTTTTTAGCGTTTTGCAGTAATTGTTGTAGATCTATAGATTTTTCTTCATTGACTTCGGCATTAATTTGGGTGAGCCTATTCCGCCATTCAGAGAGTAATAGCGTCTCTTTAGCTAGCAGAGTTTCTATATTAGAAAGCGATGTGTTTTCTAGCTTTTCTGGTAAGGCGGGGACCTTATAATCCTTAGCTTTTTCTCTAAGCTGAAGTTCTTCGATGGGACCTTTGACCAGACTATTTTTATAGCCGCTTGCTTGCCTATTAAGCTCGCCAATTTTATCAACAAACTGTATGGCTTGTTGTAATAATGCTTTGTCTGCTGACTTTTCCTCATCAGTTAGGGTCGTGTCTGACTGAATTTTAACAAGGCGTTCTTCTAGCTTAACTGTATTAAGTATATTGAGTGAGTCATCAGAAGCAAAACTGGGACTTATGAGAAATAGGCTAAGGCCAAGACTGAGTGACAGCTTTATATTGCTAGAAACAGCCTGAAATAATAATGACTTTAATTTCTTGAGGATGATTTTGTGCTTTTCACTCATAAAAAATGTTCTCTTGTCTAGATAGTTAGCACATCAATCGCTCAATGGAAGATTCACTATATCATCCATATTACTAGAACAAAGACAGTTGTCATAGGATAGTTTATAAGGCGTCTTACGTGTATTTCTATAACTGTTTCACCCTAAAGTAATCTAAATAAGTCTCATTACTAGACATAAAGAAATAACATACAAAACCAATTGGTTACAATTTGAATTGTGCTCCTTGGCTGTGAAGCTATGAGCTAATAGAACAATTATGCGACAGTCGATAAATGAATGGCCGCTTTTGGCACTAAACAGCCAGAGTTTATTTTGCCTATATAGCTAGACTCATCAGTTCAAGTCTGGGTTTTAAGCGATTTTATCTAGCCCGTAGGCCATAATCGGTTTCAAAATTCCAAGTACGAATAATGGTAATGACGTCATAGTCTTGTAAAACATCATCAGGGATAGGCGCATAGGGTGCGGCGAGGCGAACTATTTTAATGGCGGCATCATCTAGTATTTTATGGCCCGATGAACGTGACACCACAATGCCATTCACTGGCACGCTGCCGTCAGGGTTAATATCAACAGAGAGCATTAAGTTGCCATTGATCCGTTGGCGCTTCGCTTCTTGGGGATAGTTTAAGTTACCAATACGTTCTACTTTCTTACGCCAAGATTCATGGTATGCCGCCGCTGCATATTGCTTTGTTCTGCTAGAAAGGGGTCTTTTACGTGGCCTTTTGCTTAATGCTTGGGTGGATCTATCCAATTTTTGTTCGAGGCGTTGGATTTCATTCCTAGTTTGCGTAATCAGTTGGCTAGCCGTTAATTGCGGCCGTACGATAGGTGTTTCTTCGACAATGGGCTTTGGTGTTGCTTCTGTCTTTTTAGTCGTTTGTATTTTACGCTCAGCTTTAACTTGAGTAATGACCTTTGTTGATTCTTTTGGCACTTCAACAGGGGGCGGTGTGGTATCAACTTGTGGTGGTGGCGAAGGTTTGGTTTTAGCGGCCTCGCTGTTTTCAATATCAAGCTTAGCATCACTTTCTGATGGGTTAGGTGCTTTTTCATCTGCTTCGCCACCGCCTTCATTATTAGCTTGGGCTAAAAAATCAGCGTCTTCAGGGGCCAATTCAGTCTGTTGCTTGACCAGGGTAATATCAAGGCTGGTCAGAGGCGGGTTATTGGGAGGCGATGAGACAGTAAAACCGACACCTAGCAAGATGACTAAGTGAATAATAACGGAGAAAAGCAAGGTAAAATTAAGTCTTGCAATGGGAGCGGTACTTTCCATAACTGATACTTATTGTAGTGCTCGAATAATCGCGGGCATGTCCTTATCAAGGAGGTTGATACGTTGATGCATGTCGGGACTAAGCTCTATCTCACCATTAGGTTTGATTAGCATAACATGACTGATGCCCATTGCCGTAGCGATACGGGGCCAATCATCGCCGGCTACAAATAAAGCCGTTGCGGCGGCATCAGCAAGCGAGGCGTTGTGATGCAGGACGGTCACAGAGATTGCGCCATCGGCTGGCTGGCCAATATGCGGATCAAGAATATGGGGGTAACGTTTATTTTGGTATTCAAAAAAGCGTTCGTAATCACCAGAGGTGAAAACACTCTCATCTTGTTGTAGGGCAATAGAGGCAATCATGCCATCTTGACGTGGATGGCGGATACCGACAACCCAAGGTCGTTTACCATGCATACCAATGGCACGTAAATCGCCACCAATATTGACTAAGGCGTGCTGTATACCGAGTTGCTGTAGCGAGGCAATGGCATCATCAACAGCAAAGCCTTTGGCAAATCCGCCAAAACCTAATTTGAGCTGTGTGTTTCGACTACGAAGCGTTCCATCTTCGATAGTAATATCAGCCATGGTGGGAGAGTGATCTAACCAAGCATCAATATCAGCCTGAGTGGGCGGGGGGCGAGAGCTAAACCAATCATCTTGATGGAAGCCCCAGAGTTCAAATAATTTGCCTGCGGCGGGATTAAATAAATGATCACTTTGCGCGGCCAATGTTTGGGCCAAAGCAATAAGATCAGCCACATCATCTGAAATGGTAATGGCTTCGCCGTGACTGATAGCTTGGTTTATTTCACTGAGAATGCTGGGCCGCCAAGCATGCCATGTGGTATCGACATTAGAAAAACTACGTTCTAGGGCGTCGATAGTACTATTGGCGGTATCGTCATCAACCCCATAGAGGCTGACATCAATCTCAGTGCCAAAAGCATAAAATTTAGCGTGCTTAACACCGGGGTCGTTATCACAGCCTGAGAGCAATAAACCCAAGCATAAGAGTGAGAAGGTAATCAGTCTCATGCTAAATGCTGTTCAATAGCGTCCATTAAGTCGCCAGCAATATTAAGATTAAATAGCGTATCTAACTCTTTAATGCAGGTGGGGCTGGTGACATTGATTTCAGTTAAATAATCACCAATTACATCCAAACCAACGAAGATAAGCCCTTTTTCGCGTAATTTAGGACCCACTTGCTGACAAATCCAGCGGTCGTGATCAGTGAGCGGGCGACCTTCCGCCCGACCTCCGGCTGCTAAATTACCCCGTGTTTCACCTTGGGCAGGAATACGGGCTAGGGCATAGGGTACGGGCTCGCCATTAATCATTAGAATTCGCTTATCACCAGCGGCAATTTCTGGAATAAATTTTTGCGCCATAATCGATTTTTGACCATGTTCTGTCAGCGTTTCGATAATCACGCTTAGATTGGGGTCGCCCTGTTTAATCCTAAAAATAGAAGCGCCGCCCATACCGTCAAGTGGTTTCAGAATGACATCGCCATGTGTTTCGTGGAAGTCACGCAGCAGTTGGCTTTGACGTGTCACAAGGGTATTGGGACAACATTCAGGAAACCAAGCTGTAAACAGTTTTTCATTTGCATCACGTAAGCTTTGAGGATTATTGACCACCAAAACCCCGGCAGTTTGGGCTTGTTCAAGCAGATAGGTACTGTAAATATATTCCATATCAAAAGGCGGATCTTTGCGCATTAGGATGACATCTAATTCGCTGAGCGACACAGTTTCTGTTTCGCCTAATTGATACCATTGATCAGCATTATCAAAAACTTGCAGTGGTTTTAAAGTTGCGGAAACGACGCCTTGCGATAGAAATAAATCTTGTTGTTCCATGTAAAACAGCGTCCAGCCTTTTGCCTGAGCGGCGAGCAACATCGCGAAGCTGCTGTCTTTTTTGATATTAATGGCTGAGATGGGATCCATTACAACCCCAAGGCGATATTGCGTCATGTCAACCTACATTGTCTTATTAGAGATTGACCGATTTTACCTGAATTTAGTTTTCCACAGTTCCGATTTATATGAAATCAGCGTAATTCATAGCGCTGGAGCCAGCATAGCCCATCGATATTAGCTATAATCAGACGGTTTTTGATAATAGATTGTGATTTTTAACTGATGACTACGACAGCAGCGCTGGTGGCAGAAACGCCAAAGACTTTTCAAGACATGATATTGAGGCTGCAACAATACTGGGCAGAGCAAGGCTGTGTCTTGTTGCAACCGTATGATATGGAAGTGGGTGCGGGTACGTTTCATCCGGCTACATTTTTACGCGCTATTGGCCCTGAGCCATGGAGTGCTGCCTATGTTCAGCCATCACGTCGACCAACAGATGGCCGCTATGGTGAAAACCCCAACCGCTTACAGCACTATTATCAATTTCAAGTTGTGTTAAAGCCTTCGCCAGCCAATATTCAAGAGCTGTATTTGGGATCGTTGAAGATGTTGGGTTTGGATACCAGCATTCATGATGTTCGCTTTGTTGAAGATAACTGGGAGTCACCGACATTAGGCGCTTGGGGTTTGGGTTGGGAAATTTGGCTCAATGGCATGGAAGTGACGCAGTTTACCTACTTTCAGCAAGTTGGCGGCCTAGAATGTCGTCCTGTCACCGGCGAAATTACCTATGGTTTAGAACGCATAGCGATGTATTTGCAAGGTGTCAGCAGTGTTTATGACTTAGTTTGGTCTGATGGGCCGATGGGCAAAGTCACCTATGGTGATGTTTTCCTACAAAATGAAGTGGAAATGTCGGAATATAATTTTGACCATGCCCATGTCGAGAGTTTATTCATTACTTTTGATACTTGCGAGCGTGAAAGTGAGCGCATGATCGAAGCCGGTTTACCGTTACCTGCATACGAACTAGTATTAAAAGCCTCTCATACCTTTAATTTATTAGATGCCCGCAAAGCGATTTCAGTCACAGAAAGGCAGCGTTTCATTCTACGGGTACGGACATTGGCCCGTGCCGTAGCGCAAGCCTATTATGATCGCCGAGAATCATTAGGCTTCCCGATGTTGGATGCCCAATCGAAGGAGGGTCAGTCATGAGCGAAGTTCGTGATTTATTGATTGAATTAGGCACGGAAGAGCTGCCTCCAAAAGCCTTAGACAAACTGAGAACAGCGTTTGAAGCCGGTATTAAAAGTGGTTTAGAAGAGGCTGAATTGGGTTTCAAGACAGTACGTTCTTATGCCGCACCAAGGCGTTTAGCTGTGATTGTTGAAGACTTAGAAACACGCCAACAAGATCGCTTGATTGAACGACGTGGTCCTGCTACGACGGCCGCATTTGATGCACAAGGACAAGCGACAAAGGCTTTACAAGGTTTTGCCAGATCATGTGGTGTAGAAGTCGATGCCTTAGAAACTATGGAAACGGATAAAGGCGCTTGGTTAGTTTTTAAACAACAACAAACGGGGGCCGAAACCAGCAGCTTAGTGGGCGATATCTTACAAAAAGCTTTGCAAGCGTTACCGATTCCCAAGCGTATGCGCTGGGGCAACCTGCCAGGCGAATTTGTGAGACCAGTACATTGGCTCGTTTTATTATTTGGCCAAGAGGTGATCCCTGTCGATTTATTAGGCGTATCGTCTGGTAATACCACGCGCGGTCACCGTTTTCATCATCCAGATGCCATTGAGATTGAATCAGCACAAAGCTATGTCAAACAATTGGCAACACAAGGTTATGTGTTAGCGGATATAGCCGTTAGAAAAAACACGATTCGTGATCAAGTCGTCGCGTTGGGTGAAAAACTTGGCGGCCAAGCGGTCATTAATGAAGATTTACTGAATGAAGTGACCGGTCTGGTCGAGTGGCCCGTTGCGTTATCAGGCGAATATGATCGTCGTTTCTTAACATTACCGGCCGAGGCCTTGATCTCTTCGATGGAAGAGCATCAGAAATACTTTGCGGTGAGAGATAATGCCGGTGTTTTACTGCCGTACTTTATTACGATTTGTAATATTGAAAGCCAAGACCCCGCTCAAGTAGTGGCAGGTAATGAGCGAGTAATATTACCACGGTTGAGTGATGCGGCTTTTTTCTGGGACACGGATCGTAAACGGCCTTTATTTGATCGCTTAGAACAATTAAAAACCATTGTTTTCCAGAATAAATTAGGCACGGTCTACGATAAAGAAAACCGTGTTGCACAATTAGCTGCCGTTATTGCCAAGCAGCTGGGTGGTGATAGCGAGTTAGCAAAGCGTGCAGCACTATTGGCTAAATGTGATTTAGTGACTGAAATGGTTGGCGAGTTTCCTGATCTGCAAGGCATTATGGGTCGTTATTATGCACAATTAGATGGTGAACATGCTGAGGTATGTGAAGCGCTAGATGAGCAATATTTACCCCGCTTTGCTGGTGATAAATTACCGCAAACCCAAACGGGCCAAGCGCTGAGTTTAGCTGAAAAATTGGATACGCTAATCGGCTTATTTGCCATAGGGCAACCGCCTACCGGCGTGAAAGATCCATTTGCTTTGCGCCGTGCAGCATTGGGTGTATTAAGGATTGTCATTGAAAATAAATTAGATCTAGATCTAAAAGTGTTATTTGAGCAGGCATTAAAAGGCATAGGCGAGATAGCAACTAAACAAGATTGTGTTGAAGAAGTGATGCAATATCTGTTTGAACGCTTACGTGGTTATGCTGGCGAGCAAGGTTATCAAAGCGATGTGTTTGAAGCAGTGCTAGCGACTAAGCCAAGCAAGCCCGTTGATTTTATGCAACGACTCGCCGCAGTCGCGGGTTTCAGGCAGCTAGAGCAAGCAGAAGCCTTGGCAGCTGCCAATAAGCGCATTGCTAATATCATACGTAAAAATGCATCAGCAGAAAGCAAAGTGACCATTAATAATGATTTATTAAGCGAAGAAGCTGAGCAGATATTAGCCAATAAGGTTACTTTGGTAAAAGCTGAGATTGCGCCATTACTGGCAAAAACAGATTATGTTGGGGTCTTAACGCAATTGGCCGAGATGCGTGAAGCGGTGGATGCCTTTTTTGATCAGGTGATGGTGATGGCTGAAGATGAATCAGTTAGGCAAAACCGTTTGGCTTTACTCAATGAAACCCGCGCTTTATTCTTAGAGGTAGCAGATATTTCATATCTGCAAGCTTAATGATGACGGAATGATTAATTCACGGTTTAAATTAATATTCATCGCTCTGACCATCAGCGTTTAGTGGAGAAAACAGTATGTCACTGATAATTCTAGATCGCGATGGTGTCATTAATCATGACTCGGATGAGTTTATAAAATCACCGGCAGAATGGGAGCCTATTGAAGGTAGTCTAGAAGCGATTGCTAAACTGAATCATGCCGGATATCGGGTGGTGGTGATTACCAATCAATCAGGTATTGCCCGGGGCTTATTTGATGTCGATACCCTGAGCCGAATTCATAGCAAAATGCGTCGAATGGTGACTCAACAAGGCGGAAAGTTAGAGGCTATATTGTATTGTCCGCATGGACCCGATGATGGCTGCTACTGTCGGAAACCGTTAGAAGGTGCTTTTCATGACTTAGCACATCGTTTACGTATTGATTTGACTAATGTTCCTGCGGTCGGGGATTCGCTACGAGATATACAAGCAGCTCAAGCTGCTGGCGCAAGACCTATTTTAGTCAAAACAGGAAAAGGTATGACAACGCTGGCTGACCCGGCATTGCCAGAAGGTATTGCCGTGTATGATGACTTGGCTGCTGTTGCGGATGCACTGTTAGAGAACCATTTTTAATGCTGTTCACACGATCTTTGATATTCGCGGCTCTGCACGTTTTGACCGCCATTGTTTTTTCATTATTGGCTTTATTAGTCTGGCCTTTACCTTTTCTATGGCGTTATAAAGTGGTCAGCCAATGGGCGGTGTTTAATTTATGGTTATTGAAGGTGATTTGCGGCATTCGTTATGAAGTAGAAGGTGTTGAAAATATTCCTGATGAACCTTGCGTCATCATGTGTAAACATCAGTCTTCATGGGAGACCTTAGCCTTACAATCCGTATTTCCACCTCAAGTATGGGTATTAAAACGCGAGTTATTATGGATTCCTTTTTTTGGTTGGGGCTTGGCATCACTTAAACCCATTGCCATCGATCGTGGGGCAGGTAGGAAAGCGTTAAACCAAGTGATTGAACAGGGTCGAGCGCGTCTTAAGTCTGGTGCTTGGGTTGTGATATTTCCAGAAGGGACGCGTATTCCAACAGGACAAATGGGTAAGTTTGGAATGGGTGGTGCTTTTTTGGCTGCTGAGACGGGTTATTCTGTTATTCCGGTTGCCCATAATGCAGGGCAAGCTTGGCCAAGACATGGTTTTCTTAAATATCCAGGGGTGATTAAATTAGTCATTGGCGATAAGATAGTGATTGATGACAACATGAAAAAAGTATCAGATATAAATAAGCAAGTGTATCTGTGGATGGAGAGCCAAATGACTCGACTGGAAGGACGTAAACCTGAAGTAGCTTTATTGAGGAAGGAAGAGAATAAGTGAGTAAATCTGATGGAATGCTAAGGCTGTTATTGGTCGATGATTCACTAACAGAAGCAGATAATGTGACGAATACCTTGCGAAGTACCGGGCATGCAGTCAGGGCATCTAGAGAGGATTCATTAGAAAATATTGAGCAGGCATTAACGGGTCAACCATGGGATCTCATTATCTGTCGAGCATCGTTAGTCAGCGTTCCGCCTAGAGAATTAGTCAGTTGTGTACATCGCCTAGGGCGAGATTTACCGTGTATTGTCTTGACCTCAGAGGAGGATGAAGCCGAGGACTTTTATGATATTGGTGTGCAAGATGTCATCCCGAGTCATGATAATCGGCGTTTACAGTTTGCTGTTGAGCGTGAATTACAAAGCTTGTTTAATCGTCGTGCAGCACGCCGAATTGAGCGGGCGTTGGGAGAAAGTGAAAAACGTTCACGCTTATTGTTAGAAAGTTCACAAGATGCCGTGGCCTATATGCACGAAGGGATGCATATCTATGTTAATACAGCTTATTTGACTTTATTTGCTTATGAAGAAGCAGACGATGTCGATGGCTTATCCATCTTAGACTTGATCGCAGTTGATGACCAAGCGCGTTTCAAAGCCACTTTGAGGCAGTTTTCAGAGCAAGAGGATGCGCAACCTGAACAGGTATCTGTACACTGCATACGGTCTGATGGCGCTAGTTTTAACGCTAGTATAGAGTTTAGTCATGCCGCAGTCGAAGGTGAAAAATGCACACAAGTTGTCATCAGGGATGAAGACGAGCAGAAGGCGGTAGACTCCGGCCAGTTACAGTTATCGCGTGATCATGATTTCTTAGCAGGTTTGTATAATCGTAGCCGTTTTATTAATGAGCTTGAAAAAGTTGCGGCTAGAGCGGGTGATAGTCAAGGTGGTGCGGCACTGCTTTATATTGTTATTGACGATTTTCAAACGATAAAAGAACAGTTAGGCTTGGCGACGAGCGAGCTTGTTTTGAAAGAATTAGCAGAAGCACTGAAAAAAGGCGTCGTAGAAGGTGATTTTCTAGCCTATTATACTGATCAAGTATTCACAGTGATTATCAACAGTGACGACGATAATTATGTTGATCAGCGAGCCAAAACATATTTCGACATTATTGATAATTACGTATCTAGATTGAGTGAAAAACCACTTGATTTGTGTTGTAGTATTGGTATCAGCAGGATTTCTGAAACGAGCTTTAAAATTGATACTATCCTCAATAATGCTGACAAAGCCTGTGTACAAGCGCAACAAACAGGCGATGAGAAAATCATACGCTACCAGATCCAAGCATCGGGTTTAGAATCAGAAGCAGCAGAACACGATGAGTCTTTGAGTTGGAGGTCACGGCTAAAAGATGCCATCGAAAAAGAAAATTTTTGTCTGTATTATCAGCCTATCGTCAGTCTTCATGGCAAAGATCAAGAGCTCTATGAAGTGCTATTAAGAATGACTGACGAAGACAAGGAAGTGTTGATTGATGCGGATGATTTTATTGCTTATGCCACCCAATTTGGCTTGATGGCTGTGATCGATAAATGGGTGATTCTCAATGCAGTCAAGAGTTTATCCGAACATCAATTTCAGTTCCCTAAAACGCGTTTTTTCCTTAAGTTATCGAAACAAACCTTAAGCGATCCTAGTTTTGTAGATTGGCTGTTTGCATTATTAAATGAGCATAATATTCAAGGCGAGTCATTTACTTTTCAAGTGAGTGAAACGGATGCTTTAGCCAATATTGATGCTGCAAAAATGACGATAGGAAAATTGAAAGAAATAGGGTGTGAATTTGGTTTAGAACACTTTGGCTCTGGTCTTGATTTCTCCTCGAGCCTAGGCCTCTTAGACGTTGATTATCTGAAAATCAACGGGACCTTTGTTGAGAGTATGGCAAAAGATGCTGAGAACCAGGTGGCAGTGAAAGCCATTATTGATATGTGTAAAGAGGCAGGTAAAAGCAGTATTGCTGAGTTTGTATCGGATGCGAATAGCTTAGCGTTATTGTGGCGCTTAGGCGTTGATTATGCACAAGGTTATTATATCCACCAACCCTCAGGCGAGCTCGATTATAACTTCGAAGATGACGACTTATAACTACACATAGCTCAAAACTTAAGACGCTATTAGCTATTTTTTAAGGCACAAGACAGTAAGCGATTAATGTCATTATCGAGTTGTTCACGAGATTGAGAAAATGAATCCGATGTGTCGACAAGGGCAGTGCATAGTGGTTCATTTTTGAGTATTAAACGACCTGCTGGCGGAATATCATGGCAGTTTGATGGCCAGAGTGTACCATCAGGGATCAGGGTATCATTTTGAGCAAAAATGTAGTGTAGGTAAGTCGCGTTCGTACTAGAGCGAGAAGCAATGTTTTCGGGGAGTATGCCTCGGCATGCTTCTAGATGTAAATCAAATAATTGAGGCCGTTGTGTCAGCAATTCAGCCGAAGCACTCGGTCTTGGATTCACTTCTAGCATGAACAGTTCACCTGCTTCAGTGAGTATGAAGTCAAGGCTATTTAAACCATATAAATCAATCTGGCTAAGCAAGGCGTCAATCGTATCCTGAAGTGTATTTCGGTGTGTGTTGGATAAATGCAAAGGCGCCGCTAAGCCACTTAACAGAAAGGGCATTTCAGGATCATTAAGTGAAAACTGTTGGTTGATACTTAGCATCATTCCATCAATACCGTTAGCCAAGAATAAAACGGATCCACTGACACCATTGATATAGCGTTGGTAATAAGTATCAGTAGGCGGCATCTCGGCTTGGTAGTATTGGATATGGCCACCACCTAGCCCACGGGAGGATTTACTGAGCCAGTCGGTTGTTTCTTCTGGTGGGTGTAGCTGGGTTTCAGGATGGGTGATAGCGAACTGATCTAGGATGTTAAAAAATTGTGAAGGGTTTTTAAGCGTCTCGATAGTACTTTGTGCATTGCCTAGTAATTTTATATGGTCAGGCAATCGGCCTAATATGCCATGGAAAGATTCGACACCACCGCCACAAATGAGTGAGCAAGCTCTGCCTTGGCTGAGCGAGAGTACGGTATTAAAAACGCAAGAGGGATCGCTGAGGTCTGTGATGGGTAGCCATTGAGAAGCGACCTCTAATGTATCGCTATCACCGAAGCAGTCGGCTACCCAGACTGGGTAACCAGCGCGCTTAGCTATCTGGGCAAGAAAACGCCCACTTTGTGCAACAATGAGAATCGCTTGTTGTTGCACGATAAGGTAGTGTTAATTAGGCCAGTTTACGTGCACTTTCGAATGCATCGCGGAAGTCTAAATAAACAGGAGTGTTACTTTCTAAAGTTTGGCGTAGTAATTCGTGTTGTAATTTATATTTTACATTGCCAACGGCAAGTGCACCCACAGCGACAGCATCTTCAGCGTTAACAGCATGGATCAGGGGTGCACCAGAATCCATCACATTAATACCTTCGATACCCAAAGGTGGGACAGCGTTAACATCACCTACAACTTTAAGTTGTTTAGCGTCAGACAACACAGAGGCATTTAAAACTTGAATGCCAGCTTTGACAGCACAAAAAATGACATCGGCATCAGCAATAAGGCGTGCTTTATCAGCATCAGAAGCAGCTGTTGTCGCGTTTAAATCGACGTTATAGCGGCGTTTGGCTTCTGCAGCGAGGTCCAATGCAGTATCTAATGAAAAATGATCAACAATCGTGGTATCCGCACCTTGTTCAGCAGCAATCATGGCTGTGGTGAAACCAACGGAGCCGGTACCACCAAAGACAACAACTTTGGTGTTTTTAAATCCCGGTAGTGCTTTATTTTTCAGTTCACGCTCGACACAAGCGACTAAAGCTGCAGCAGTCGTAAAAGCACCACTTGGATCGGCAAAAACTGAGACCACAAAAGGGGGCACCATGGCTTTTTTTGCAGCATCTAACATGTCCATGGTAAGCCCGATATCTCGTCCACCAATAAAGATACCTGTTTTTTTCACGCCGCTTGGTCCACGAGAAAAGATAACGTCTTGCGTCATGTCAGCGACTTCATTTAATTGCACGTTCTGATAGTGGAGTGCAATATCGTAGCCTGCATCAATTGCCATATTAATATCGAAAGGACTGGTATGAACCCTCGGTGTGAACATGTGCATAATAGAACGTTTAGACATAGTTTTTCCTCATTAATTATAGTTTATCGTGTTCAACCATAGCCATTAGTCAAAATCGAGTTCAATGTTAGCGCCGATCAAATTAGCGTCAGTGGTTAAGATAGTGTAATTATTTTCTGATTCAAAATGTTGCTTGGCATAATTGTTTAATTGTGTCATTAACTGTTGGGCAGTTTGTTCACTATTGACAAAAATACAGCCTGTTGGCCCCCAGGAGCTTTGCGCTATACCTCGATGGCCTAATTGAGTGGCGTAATCGAGTAGCGTGGCAATGGTCTGACTAGTATAGCGGCCACCTTGAACAATAGAGAAATGATCGCCGATTAGGTTTTGGATTTGGGTGATAGATTGTCCGAAAGCATCAATATCTTCCTCTATTAATGCGGGTAATAGTTTCATCAGCGTGAGGTGGCAGATAGCGTGTGAGTGGGCAATAGGGAAAGGCGGCAATGTTTTAAAGGCCTCGGACTCTGCTGCGCCATGTACGCCCTGACCTCGGATCTCCATAATCAATACGACACGCCATTGGGTTGGAAAAGTATAGTGTGCTAATAAAGGTGGGGTTGTTGACTGGCTACCTAAACCACCATCGATTAAAAAACCACCCTGGTCAAATGCCGCAATACCAATACCAGAGCGTGTACCGCGATCAAGTGCAGCCGCAATATCACGGGTGCTGACATCGATATTGTAGAGCCGACATAATGCTGTCCCAGTGGCAAGAGCAAGTTGTGTGCCTGAACCTAAGCCAGCATGTTCTGGAATGAGATTTTTGATAATAAGCTTAATATATTGCCTTGGCTGTGGTATTTGCTCAGCAAAAGCATCAAAGAATGCAGCAATAAGTCGCTTAAGCTTTTGCTGAAGTTGCTGAGGCGCATCATGGCTAACTTCACACTCTGAATAGTGCGCTTCAACAATAGTTTGGTGACTGTTGATCGCCATGCCGATACTGCCAAATTTTCTACCGGTGCTGCCATTAAGATCTAGAAAGCCTAAATGAAGCCGCGCCGGGGCACTCACCCGAACACGGCTGTTCACTTGAATGTTACCGTACAATGAAGACACTATTTAGTATCTATTTGGCAAGCAATTTCATAGATAGTGGTTTCATCTAAAAACTGGTCATTACGCTCAAAGAGTGACTTAATTGCACCACGATGAACTTTCATTTTGAAGTTACCAATTGCAATCGCACCATAAAAACAAATCCCATTTTTGTCAGTACCATCATCCATCACTTCTAAGCCTTCTACACCTAAAGGAGGCACAGCATTGACATCAGCAATTACTTCTAAGGTATCACTATTCATCCAAGCAGATTGTGGAATAACACAAACGCCTGCGGGGCCACTGGCAATAGCGACATGCGCATCTTTTAACAACACATCGACAGGTTTGTCGCCGCTGGGTGATTGTCCGGCAGTGATGTTCACACCATAAGCTTGTTTCATTTGGGCGGTAATGGCTTTCGAACGTGTGATGTTACGGCTCGTGATAATGACTTCACCCGCACCTTCTTTTAAAAAAAATAAAGCGGCGCGTTGACCTACTGGCCCGGCGCCAATGACGACGACTTTTTTACCCGTCACATCATAATGGGTCACCACCTTACGGACAATGGCTGCTGCCGTGGTGTTTGAGCCATTGGGATCAAGCATCACAGAGACACTGACCGGGCCAAAAAAAGCCTTCTTAACAGCACGGCCGACTTTTTCACTGGCAGGGACATTGGAACCACCAATAAAAATAGCGCTGTTTTTTAAATTTTTACCGCCTCGGGTAAAGATCATGCCATGGACATGGGGTGTCACGTTATCAGGTGTAATATCACTGTAAGCAATAATGTTATCGACATCAGCATCATAAGCGACAGCTTGATCGAAGGCACTGGATATGGCATCGGTATCAAGGTGTAGCAATAGCTTTTTCATTAGAACGGGGTCTCCTGACTTTTTAAAGTCATAGTAAATCAATGACCAATACAGATAGATTTTACCTTAAGTTGGTGTTTTAAGGTTAATAAAGACCGGTTTGAAGCATGATAATGATTACGGCTTCGGAAATTTAATTTTAGAATAGGCAGCAATGAATTTAAGGTTTATAGCGAATATTTTTCTAGCTAATTTGCCATGAGTAATAGATGCATGCTGTTACAATAACGCCTATTTGAATTAAAGAGTTTAGAGCAGAGTCATGACAGTTCGTACCCGATTTGCCCCAAGTCCGACAGGTTATTTACATGTTGGTGGCGCCCGAACAGCCCTTTTTTCTTGGTTATATGCCAGAAAACATGGTGGCCAATTTATTTTGAGAATTGAAGATACCGATCTTGAACGTTCAACGGAAGAATCCGTGAATGCCATTTTAGAAGGCATGACATGGTTGGGGCTCACTTATGATGAAGGTCCGTTCTATCAGACACAGCGCTTTGATCGCTATAAGGAAATCATAGCGCAATTATTTGAACAAGGTGACGCTTATCACTGCTATTGCTCCAAAGCATCATTAACTGAAATGCGAGAGCAGCAAAGAGCCAAAAAGGAAAAGCCACGTTATGATGGACGCTGTCGGCATTTAAAAGTCATACCGGAAGGTATTGAGCCTGTTATCCGTTTCAAAAACCCAACTGACGGCGCGGTGATTGTAAAAGACAATATTCGTGGTGATGTTGTTTTCCAAAATTCCGAACTCGACGATCTGATTATTGCACGCTCCGATGGCTCACCGACCTACAATCTGACAGTCGTAGTGGATGATATGGACATGAAGTTAACGCATGTTATTCGCGGAGATGACCACTTAAATAATACGCCAAGGCAAATCAATATTTTTAAAGCATTAAATGCCGAAGTGCCTATCTTTTCACATCTACCAATGATTTTGGGTGAGGACGGTGCACGACTGTCGAAAAGGCATGGCGCTGTCAGTGTGATGAGTTACCGTGATGCAGGCTATCTACCAGAAGCATTATTAAACTATTTAGTCCGCTTAGGCTGGTCTCATGGCGACCAAGAAATTTTCTCATTAGATGAAATGATTCAACTATTCGATATTATTGATGTGAACAAAGCTGCTTCGAGCTTTAATGTTGATAAATTGTTATGGCTAAATCAGCATTATATTAAAACCAGCACGCCAGAACATATTGCACACCATTTAAGTTGGCATATGGGCCAACAAGGCATTGATCCAAGTGACGGGCCGGCTTTAACGGAAGTTGTCAAATTGCAGCAAGAAAGAGCAAAGACCTTAGTCGAAATGGCTGCTAATAGTGTGTTCTTTTACCGTGCAGCCGACAATTATGATGAAAAGGCGGCGAAGAAGAACTTGACGGACAACAGTGCCGAATTTCTTGCCGATATGTTACAAAGATTATCTTTACTGCCAGACTGGCAAGCTGAACCTATTCATGATGAAATCAAAGCCTGTTCAGTCGACAAGGAAGTGGGTATGGGCAAAGTCGCTCAGCCAATCAGGGTCGCGGTGACGGGAACCACTATTTCGCCGCCACTTGATGCGACATTGGCTTTATTGGGACGTGAGCGTACGCTAGCGGCGATAAGCAAAGCGATAGCCTGGATTCAAAGCCATCAGTCAGTATAGGCTAGTATTTACTTAACGATCTTTAGGCTGGGTCTATGTTTGCTTATAGTGGGCTTGTCGGGTGGCGTGGGTGGCGAAGTCTCATCCTCAGTGAAAAACATACCTTGGTTATTTTCCTTACCATAAATACCTAAGATAGCTTCAATGGGGATAAAGAGCTCCATGGGCTTACCTGAAAAGCGGGCAGAAAAACTGATCCAGTCATTATCAGCCTGAAAATGTTGCACAGCATCGGGTGCGATATTCAAAACAATTTTATTGTCATTGATATAATCTTCAGGGACTTTCACACCCTCATACGTGGTATTAACTAATAAATAGGGTGTTGACTCGTTATCAAGTAACCAGTCATAGATTGCCCGAATAAGGTAAGGTTTTTGAGGTGTCATTCGGTTTATCTCATCGCTCGTTCATTATCGCTTAAGCTCGCTTGAAAACCAGACCTAGCGAAAATTCGGCTGGCATAGTCTTCAACAGCTTTGGCTTTAGTCGGTAGCGTAATATTAAGCATAGGAAGGCGCCAAAGCAAGGGCGCAAGGCTACAATCTAGTAAGGAAAGTGTTTCGCTCATAAAAAAGGGTGATGATTCAAATAAAGGCGCTAAAACAGTCAGATCTTCGCGAATGGTCCGCCTTGCTTGAGCCATTTTACCTTTGTTATTACCTATCAAGGCTTCCCAAAGTGAGTACCAATCATGGTCAAGACGGTGCAACATGAGACGTGTCTGCGCTCTTGAGGCAGGATCGGAAGGCATTAAGGGTTGTTGCAAAAAACGCTCATTAAAATAATCGATAATAATATTGGCATTAAATAAAACGAGTTCCCTATCAACCAAAACAGGGCTTTTACCATAAGGGTTAGCAGCGGCAATATCTTCAGGCCAATGCTGTGCCGTAATATCACGGATATCAACGATGATTGATTTTTCCTGGATAACAAAACGAGCTCGATGGCATAAGGGACAAGCTGGATCAGAATAGAGGGTCATCATGGTTGTGCGATCGCTATTAGCCATCTGGTATTACTCCTATGAATACAGCATTATTGCTATATTCGTGGCTTAGATCTTATGTTGATTGAGGAAGGTGGTATAAACGCAATATCACAATTTTACTCAGTGAATATCTTCCCAAAAAGCTTTTTTCATCGCGTAAGCAACAAAGAAAAAGAGGGCGAGATAAATCAGTACCCATTTGCCTAAGGCCAAACGCTGTATTTTTGATGGTTCGCCAATATAGGCTAAGAAATTGACCAAATCACGGGTCATCAGATCGTATTCATCGACCGTCATATCACCTTTAGAAGCAGTCGCTAAGTGGCCATCATCGCTTTTTTGTAAATAACCTTGTTTTTGCCAGAGTACATGCGGCATGCCGACATCTTTAAAGGTTAAATTATTGCTACCCATTATTTTACTGTCATCTAAATAAAAACTACGAAAGTAGGTATAAAGCCAGTCGGTACCACGGGCACGTGAAATAACGGATAAATCAGGAGGTACAGCGCCGAACCATTTTTTTGCATCCTCTGAACGCATAGCAATTGTCATCGTCTCGCCAATTTTGTCCGAGGCGAACATTAAACTCTCTTTAACCTGCTCATCAGTTAGACCTAGATCTTTACCCATGCGGTTATAGCGCATATAAGCCGCAGAGTGACAGCTTAAGCAATAGTTCATAAATGTTCGGGCACCACGTTGCAGTGAGGCTTTATCAGATAAATCGATATCAACAGAATCGAGTTGTAACTGGCTTGAAGCGGCAAAAAGAGGCTGTTGAACAAAGCAACTGAATAGCAAGGCGAAAATGACAGCAAATTTACTCATTTTCATGTCACCCTATCTGGCACCGGTTTATCTTTATCCAAGGATGTATAAATCGGCATCAAAAAGAAAAAGGCAAAATAAAGAATAGAAAAGATCTGAGCTAATAGTGTGTAAAGCCCAGTTGCGGGTTGTGTTCCCAAATAGCCTAAAGTAAGAAAACTGATTATAAAGACAGTTAATGCAATTTTGAATAGTGGCCCACGATAGCGAATAGATTTGACAGGACTACGATCCAGCCAAGGAATAAGAAAGAGCACCACAATAGCGCCCCCCATAGCCATCACACCAAACAGTTTATCGGGTACGGCGCGTAAAATGGCGTAAAAAGGGGTGAAATACCACACGGGTACGATGTGCTCGGGTGTCTGGAGCGGGTTAGCAGGGATAAAATTATCTTTCTCTAAAAACCAACCACCGAATTCAGGCATGTAAAACAAAATAATTGAAAAGATAAATAAGAAGACAATGATACCGACCAAATCTTTTACGGAATAATAAGGGTGGAAGGCAATACCATCAAGCGGGAGACCCTGCTTATCTTTTGTTTTCTTAATCTCAACACCATCGGGGTTGTTAGAGCCAACCTCGTGTAAAGCCATGATATGAGCGCCAACAAGCCCAACTAATACTAAAGGTACGGCAATAACATGAAAAGCAAAAAAACGATTTAAGGTCGCATCCGCGACTACAAAATCACCTCGGATCCATAAGGCTAAGCCTTCACCTATATAAGGGATAGCACCAAATAAAGAGGTAATAACTTGGGCGCCCCAATAAGACATTTGTCCCCAAGGCAGAAGGTAACCCATAAAAGCTTCAGCCATTAAAGCCAAATAAATTAGCATGCCAAAGATCCAGACTAATTCGCGGGGCTCCTTATAGGAGCCATAGATTAAACCACGAAACATATGGAGGTATATCACGATAAAAAACGCAGAGGCGCCCGTCGAATGAAGATAGCGGATCAGCCAGCCCCATTCGACATCACGCATGATGTATTCAACGGATGCAAAAGCGAGCTCTGCATCTGGTTTGTAATGCATCGTTAAGAATATGCCCGTGACGATTTGCAAGACAAGGATTAATAAAGCAAGAGAACCAAAAAAATACCAAAAATTAAAGTTTTTAGGGGCATAGTATTCTGATAGATGTGCGTTGACTAACTTGCTCAAAGGAAAACGGGCATCAATCCATTCAATCAATCGCATTAAGCTATCCCCTTAGCTTCTTCGCCAATGAGCAATTGATGCTCATTGATAAAATAATGAGGCGGGACGACTAAATTTGTAGGGGCAGGGACACTTTGGTATACCCGGCCAGCGAGATCAAACTTTGAGCCATGACATGGGCAGAAGAAGCCGCCTTTCCAATCTGGTCCTAAGTCTTCCGGCGCTAGGTCAGGCCGATAAGTCGGTGCACAGCCTAAATGGGTGCATATGCCGACTAGCACCATCAGATCGTCTCGGATAGAACGCGCGTCATTTTTACAGCAATCAGGCTGTTGATCTACTTCATCGCTATGAGGATCTCTGAGTTCAGCTGTCAATGTCGCTAGGGTAGAGAGTGATTCTTCAGAACGGCGAAAGATCCAGACGGGTTTTCCCCGCCACTCGATAGTCAATAGCTGACCGATCTCTAGCTTACTGATATCGACTTCAACAGGTGCACCTGCAGCCCGAGCCTTAGCACTGGGTGACATTGATGAGATAAAAGGAATAGCAACGGCTACAGCCCCGATACTACCGACAACTGTCGTAGCATTAGTCAAAAATCGCCGCTTATCGGTATCCACCGTATTCGTCATTTTAAGTTAGTAACCTCTCACGATATGACGTTGAA
>Ga0316189_10000143_pt1 | contig 66296 bp, 65 predicted proteins | sample LowCovwburrow_MG_FD_204930 | JGI IMG/M metagenome (GOLD analysis project Ga0316189, IMG submission 204930) | Coastal sediment microbial communities from Maine, United States - Lowes Cove worm burrow | ecosystem: Environmental > Aquatic > Marine > Coastal > Sediment | place: USA: Maine...
TAACCGCCAACGCCGAGGCTCAGCGAGCCTGCTTCAACGTCTTTTCCGCCCATGTCCATCGCAGAGGCAGAAACGCCGCTCGCGAGTACCAAGGCTGTTGTACATAAAAAAGTGTTTCTCATGGTGTCTATCCCTCTAGAGATTCGTGTGCCCTCAAGTGCCACATGCAGCGCAACTTAAGGTTTTTGGTTCCGGGGAAACAGACTCTTTATCTCGTAGGCTCTGAGCGTGATGCAAATTAATCACAGGCGCGATCTCGGCTCAGACAGCTCCATTTAAATGCAAACCTGCCTATGTGTCTTTACCTTTATTAAATGCTTGTAGTTAATGAATTTATTTTTTGGCTTTGCCGCAACGCGTACCATTGAGCCTTTTCTATATATCCGGGTGTCAGAACGTAAGGCCAAAATGCGATCTTTTCCCACGAAGAATTCTTTGATCGAGGCAGGCCCGAAATGGGAATCAGATGGCGCTAAACACGCCATATTAGAACTGAAGAACATACCGAGTCGTGGCTTGTATCAGCTTAGAACCCCTGACAAGTAAGCGTTAGGATAAAAGCTTTGCAGGCACGACAGCGGTTTGTTCCTTAGATGGCGAGTGGTTTTTACCGAAGTTTGCAAGTCCGATTCGTGATCATGAAACGCCGAGTTTCCAAAGCGCGGCCTTTTTTAGTTTTGCGGGTTTTGAAGTGATGAAACCTGCGCTTCCAGTTCCAGGATTCTGTTTTGGAGTGTTGAAACGCTTTTTTCGATGTCGGGCAATGTGTAACGCTCGGTAATATGTTGCGGGCAGTTCCAGTCGAACGCTTCAACGGTGATCACAAAGGCCCGTTCAATACGGGCGCGGTAGTTTTGCACATCGATCCGCGCGATAAGGTTAACCTCGTCAAGATCGGCGATGCGGACGCGGCCCAAAAGTTTCAGTCGTGTTTTGTGCGCGTAGTCCATGAAGAACAACGAAACACGGTCGTCTTTCATAAGATTGCCAACACTAACATATTGGCGGTTGCCACGAAAATCGGGCAGGGCGATGGTTTTCTCGTCCAGAACTTTTGCAAATCCAGTTGGGCCACCGCGGTGCTGAACATAGGGCCATCCTGTTTCACTGACAGTCGCCATGTAAAAACTGTCACGTGCTGAGATGAAGTTCGTCTCGTTTGGACCAAGAACATTGTTGTAATCTTCAGGACGCTCTTCCATGCGGCTATAGCTGCCACGGCTTCCCTGTGCGGCTTGAACCGATTTGACTGTTTCGGTGAAAGCAAGTTCTGCAAATTTATGTCCCATAAGATGTCCTCAGGTGTTTTACGTGCGTTTCGTTTTTGCGGCGTATGATATACGCGTTGTTAGAAGGTATAAGCAGGGTGCAGCAAAACCACCGCACCCTGCTCAACTTTAGTTGATGAGCGAGCGCTCCAGAAATTCGCGAATCTTCTCAGCGATTTCAGGGCCGTTTGTTTCAAGAGCAAAATGTCCGGCATCCAGCAGGTGGAGCTCTGCATTTGGCAGATCGCGCAAATAGGGTGTTGCACCTTCAGCCGGGAAAATCATGTCGTTCTTGCCCCAGACAATCAGTGTTGGTGGTTGGAAGGTGCGGAAGAACTCTTGAAAATCCGGGTACAGATCAACGTTGGTGCGGTAGTCATAGAACAGATCAAGCTGGATTTCCTGATTGCCGGGACGATCCAGATAGACTTGGTCCAGAGTCCAGGCGTCAGGGCTTACAAGGCTGATGTTCGCCTCTGGAATTCCGTGAGTGTACTGCCACTCTGTCGCTCCAATTTCCAGGAAACCACGCAGCGGTTCGCGATTTTCCTGCGTGTTGTCAGCCCAATAGGTTTTGAACACATCCCAGAACTCCAATAGCCCTTCTTCGTAAGCATTACCGTTTTGAATGATCAACGCTGTCACTTTTTCAGGCTCAGAAAGCGCCAGTCGGTACCCAACAGGAGCGCCGTAATCCATGACGTACATTGCATAATCTTCTAACCCGAGTTCTTTAGTGAAGCTTTCCATCAGGCTGGCATAAGACGCGAATGAGTAGTCAAATTCATCGCGAGGCGGCATCGAACTACGACCAAACCCAGGATAATCGGGAGCAATGACATGGAACTCATCTGAAAGCTCAGGGATCAGATTGCGATATTGTTGCGATGAAGTTGGAAAGCCATGCAGCAGCAAAAGGGTAGGGGCGTCTTTTGGGCCGGCTTCGCGGTAGAAAATATCAAGCCCGTCAATTTCAACGTTCTTGTAGTGGACCGCTGCTTCCGACTGTGCAGAGGCGTCAATGGCTTCTGAATTAGCCAGTGCTTGATTTGGTGAAAGCGTCAAGCCCGCCATCATGTTCAGGGTTAACAAGGCAGCACCAATAGCGCCATTCGTTTTGAAAAAAGTCAAAGGTTGATCCTCTTGGTTATGTGGTCGCGCTGAGCGGCCAGAATTGGGCGTTTCATAGAAAGTGTGTTCGTTCGGTCTTTCGTCTTGGTTTCGCTCCTGATGCTCTGATCGTCGGCGTGGTCTAGATTTAGGCGCTTTAAAAAAGATAATAATGAGCTTATTATTGATTACACTATTTCAATTATAGGAATAATCATGGACCGATTACTTGAGATGGAGGTTTTTGACGCGGTCAACGATACAGGTAGTTTTGCAAGAGCCGCCGAACGTTTGCGTATGTCTCCGCCCGCAGTGACGCGTGCTATTACCTCGCTTGAGCAGCGGCTTGGTGTTGTCCTGCTGACACGCACAACCCGCCGTTTAAGCCTCACAGACGCAGGAAGTCGGTTTCTAGAAAGCACACGTCGACTGTTAAGCGAAATCGAATTCGCAGAACGGGAAGCGATCGGTGAAACGGGTGTACCGCAAGGCCATTTGACCATTACGGCGTCTGAGATGTTTGGGCGGCTTGTTTTGACCCCGCTCGTGCGCACGTTCCAAAACGCGCATCCACGCATCACCGCTTCTGTGATCAGCCTTGATCGTGTGGTTAACCTCGTGGACGAGGCGGTTGATGTCGCCGTCCGTATCGGTGAGCTGCCAGATTCGAGCCTTGTTGCGCGTCGTGTTGGGGAAGTACGGAGGATCTTCTTTGCGAGCCCTGGGTATCTTGCATGGCGGGGTCATCCATCTCAGCCAGTTGATCTTAAATCACACGCGATGATCGGGTTTACGGGCGTGATGCCAAATCGCGAGTGGCACTATAAAACGAAAGATGCAAAAGGGCATGTGGCGATCAATCCGAGGCTAGAGGTGAACGACGCTGTTTCAGCAATAGACGCAGCGCTTGCAGGCGATGGGATAACCATGGCGCTCTCCTACATGGTTGCGGATCATGTTCGTCAGAAGAAACTAGTAACGGTTTTGGAGGATTTTCTTCCAGACCCTGTTCCGGTCCATCTTGTTTACCCGCGAAACCGTTTGATTGCCCCTAAGCTTCGGGCGTTTCTGGATTTTGCCGCACCACGATTGCAAGCAGAGCTAACGCGGCTGTCCATCTGAAAGCATTTGACGCTTTGTTTTATGTCTACTCTCCAAGAGCGATACCTTCGCGACGCGGATCTGCCCCGCCTTCGAGAAATTGATTAATCGAAATAGCATGAAGCCCTGAATTCAGGTCGCGGGTTTTGATCTCAAAGCCCAGTGCCCCTAATGGCGTTTCCAGCGCGGCGGCAGATGTACCTGCCTCCAGATCGTAAGTGCCAAACCGGTTCACCAGATGCGGCATTGCGACGGCCTGCTGTACATTCATTCCCCAATCAAGATGCGCGATAATGGCTTGCGCGACATATCCGATGATCCGGCTTCCGCCTGGGGATCCAATTACCAAAACCGGTGCGCCCTCAGACAACACAATTGTAGGTGCCATGGACGAACGCGGGCGTTTGCCGGGCTCAAGCCGGTTGGCAATCGGGTACCCGTTTGAATGCGTGCGGAACGAAAAATCTGTCAGTTCGTTGTTTAAAAGAAAGCCACCCGAGGTCATTAAACGGCTGCCAAAACCATTTTCAATTGTTGTCGTCATCGAAAGCGCATTGCCATCTCTGTCGACAATCGAAATGTGGCTGGTCGAGGGTAGTTCGATTGACACATCGTCAGCCCAAAGCTGCGCGTGGTCCCAGTTTGGTGTTCCGGGGGAAACGTTTTCCAACGCACGTTCACGATCCAGCAGTCGAGCCCGCTCCGCAAGATAAGCATTATCTATCAGTCCTTTGGCCGGCACCGGTACAAAGTCACTATCGGCCATGTATCTGCCCCGGTCAGCAAATGCGAGACGTGACGCATCGCCAATCAAACGCCAACTCTCGGTGCTTTCCGGGCCGAGTGCGCCAAGGTCATAAGACTGAAGTATACCAAGGACTTGACCAACCGTCAGCGCGCCAGAAGACGGCGGACCCATCCCACAGATATCGTACTCGCGGTAGTCGGCGCAGACGGCAGGGCGTTCAATAACTTTGTATAGCGCAAGGTCGACAGTTGAAAGCGCCCCTGTGCGGCCAGAGGCATTGCGCACGGTGGCGACAATATCTTCGGCAATGACGCCTTTGTAAAAGGCTTCTGACCCATTTTCCGCCAAGGCCCTTAACGTTTCGGCATAAGGACGGTTTTGACGTGTGTCGCCATCCTTGATTGGCACGCCGTCAGGCAAGAAATATGCCGCAGTTGCGGGAAATCTCGAAAGCCGCTCTGCATCATTTTGAACAAGCTGAGCAAGCCGAGGCGACACTAAGAAACCTGCATCAGCCAACTTGATCGCGTTTTGAAACAGGCTTCCCCAATTCGCCTTTCCCCAGCGACGGTGCGCTTCTTCCATCAGTGCGGGCGTACCTGGTGTGCCGACGGAAAGGCCACCGACAACAGCATCAAAGAACTTTAGCGGCTCACCGTTTTCGTCCTGAAACAACTGTGGGGTCGCAGCCAAAGGTGCCGTTTCACGCCCATCCAAGGTGGTGATCTCGCCGCTTTCTGCGTCATACCAGACGAGAAATGCACCGCCACCAAGGCCTGAGGATTGCGGTTCAACCAAACCCAGAACAGCTTGAACAGCCACCATTGCGTCGGCCGCACTCCCACCGTTTTTCAGAACTTCGGCCCCTGCCTCAACCGCGTAGGGGTTAGCAGCGGCAACTATCCAGTTCTTTGCTCGAACAGGGCGCTCTGCCGCTTTTGCCTCAAGTGCCGCTTGTGCCGCTTGTGACAACGCCACGACAGCGGTTTCAGTAGCTGTTTCCGGTGCTACTGCGTCAGCTGTTTCCTGAGCATAAAGGACAGAGGACAGCAAAAAACTTGTGGTTAGAGCAACAGTGAATTTAAGCATGAGTAAGGCCTTTATTAATCTTAAAGAGCATGCACTCTTCTGGCGGATATTTGCAATAAGCACACTACAGGGGCTTTGCATTGCATGTCAGATCAAAAAAAAAGTAACTGAAACCATGAGATTGCGCATAAAAAAACACCCCATTCCTTTCGGAAGGGGTGTCTTATTTTGTTTTGCGGGAAATCTTAGCTTTAGATGCTCAGACGATCCGAAAGAGCAAGCTTAGTTCCGATCTCCTACATGGTAGTTTTAGACGGCAACAAGGTTTGTTGCGGACTGACGGCCATCACGGCCTTCTTCAACGTCAAATTCTACTTTTTGGTTGTCTGCAAGGCCGGTCATGCCTGCACGCTCAACAGCGGAAATGTGAACAAAGATGTCATTTGCTCCGCCATCAGGTGCGATAAAGCCAAAACCTTTGGTTGAGTTGAACCATTTTACAGTGCCAGTAGCCATTTTAGTATCTTTCAAAAAACGTCGCATCTACTTGCAGATTACGACTTAGGGGTGTTGGGTAATGTCCAGACTGGATCAATACGCCTAGTTATTTCTAAATAAAGACACCCCATTCCGTTTGGAATAGGGCGTTTGGTATTCAGAAAAGGTCTCGAACAAAAAGTATAAACCTAACGATTCGTTCAAAATATAAAAGCTTACAACGCTTTCAAATCGACTGCGGATTGACGACCATCACGGCCTTCTTGCAGTTCGTATTCAATTTTCTGGTTATCAGCCAAGCCGGTCAGACCGGAACGCTCAACCGCAGAAATGTGAACGAAAACATCGTTTCCGCCGCCATCTGGTGCGATAAAGCCGAAGCCTTTAGTAGTATTAAACCATTTTACGGTGCCAGTAGCCATTCCGTAATCTCCTTCATAGTACCCGCCCACGGTATTGTGACGGGGTGGTGCAGCCAGGTCTTCATTCACTTCAGCTGCCCTTTTTGAAGAAGGCGGTCGTCAAAGAAAACTGTTGTCACGTTAGTCATATGCGCAAGAATCAGGAAAATTGCAAGAAAAACCACTCGAACCGCGCAAAGACTTGCTTATAGTACAGCCGAAAAACAGGAGGGACAATGCGTTTTTTTGGTTTGAAAACATGCGATAGCTGCAAAAAGGCGCTCAAAGCGTTGAAAGCGGCCGAATACGCGCCGGTTGTAATAGATGTGCGCGCGGATGGTGTTGAAAAACCCGATATGGACCGCTTTTATAAAGCCTTCGGTTCTTCGCTTCTTAACAGAAATTCCAAAACCTGGCGCGAGCTTAGTGAAAATCAAAAGAATGCTGCGCCAATGGACTTGCTGGCATCGCATCCAACACTTATGAAACGCCCGGTAATAGAAGACGGGGACAGGCTGACGTTAGGCTGGTCACGCGACGTTGCGGAAAGTTGGCTTGGATAGGTAGGCCCGCGTTCTTATGTGATCTGGGTAAAGGGAAGGCGTAACATGCGTAATGCGGCATTGGTTTTAGGTATTCTTGGCGGCATCATTGGAATGATCGTCGGTTTTTTTAGCTACGGTTACACAGAGTTCGTGGATTGGATGGGAAACGAAGCGCCTGATGTGCTTGAACAGGTTGAAAACGTTGGTCTGATCCGTTTTGTGAGTCTGTTTTCCCCACTGTTGGCGATTGCGGGTGGGGCGATGTCACGCGCCCGTGCCCAAATTGGTGGAGGCCTTATGTTGTTGTCGGCTGCCGGTATGCTCTATGCATTCGGGTTCGGCGTTTTCACCATGTTCCCGATTGCAATGTGTGGCTTGGGTGGGGTGCTCGCGCTGGCGGCTCTTCAGCCTGACAGTCACTGACGACTTAAAATCTTGTCAACAGAAAGCGGCCCGGCACCCTTCACGACGAGCGTCAGCAAGATAGCAACCCAAAAAAGTCTCTGGTCAAGAATTAGCCCGTCCGAAAGGTTGTCAAACCAGGCGCCTAATGTACCTTCATGCTCAATTCCGCCGTGCCCGAAAAGGTCTGTCAGGCTTTGTAAGGTGACAAATCCAATCATGCCAAGTGCAGCAAGCCGGGTGAACAACCCGATGACGATAAGCAAGGGCAACAAAAACTCGGCAGTTGTTCCAGCGATGATGACGAGTGTGTGGAAAAGGGTCAGGTTTTCCGGGTTATAGCCAGCAGCCTCGATCGCCTTTGGGAAAATCTGGAAGTAAGCTCCGGACGCCGGAGAAAACAGACCGAAAATCCCCTCTCCGACTTTTGTGCTTGCCGAATTCCAGAAATAGACAAGCAATGTGGCAGCAAAGGTAAAGCGGGCGAGTGTTGGAATAAACCAGCTCTCCAGTAAACCTTCAAGCTTTTCAAATATAGAATTGTGTAGCGAAATCAGCGAGTTCACTTGCTGTCCCCTTCATTGATTTTAGTAATAGCAGCGCCAGAAAGAAGCACGCCCAGCGAGGCAGACAAATCAAAGCTCTCTACTTTTTCTGCCGCCAGATCATAGGCTTCACCAAAGGTTTTACCCTTTGTCAGGCTGTCGATGAAAAGCCCGGCTCCCGGTGCAAGCAAAGTAACGAGCGGGTCGAATTCAGGCCGCGTTACTAACACATTTTCAGCTTTCATTTCCGGTTTTGGGGCATCTGGTTGTGTGTTCGCAAGCCATATTCCGTGGATCGGCCACCTTGACCGGACCAGACGCACTGTCGGGGCAAACAGTAGTTTTGCCCTCATTAAACGATCTACTGGTAAGGTTTGAAAGATGTCGGGCTGAATGGGCGGCACGTCTTCACCGTGGTAAGACTGACGCAATGCGATTTCGAGCCGCGCAACATCAGGCAAGTAGCCAAGGTTTTCAGCTGGTTCAAATTCTTCCAGGAAGCCTGGCATCTCATCGCCATAGAACATCATCAAAGCCGATATCGGGGGATGCTTGCGAAGATAAACACCAGCCATCGCGCGAAAGAAATCATCGCCGACCAGTTTGTAAATTACGGGAAAGGCGCCAATCAGGACTTCGGTCAAGCTGACCGCCACGTTGTTGCGATAAACGGAAAATCGTTTGCCCGCTGGGCGGCCTTCGGGGTCAATCAGGCCGTCTGGAACGCTTAGATTCGGGTTCAGTAGCGCGTCCGTGAATTGAGTCTGGTCGACGCTCATACCGTCACCTTGTCCAGTATTTTTGCCGCACGCGCGGCTTCAGCGGCAAGTTTTGGCCAATCAGGAACATCATTGTCCCATTCTATCAGGGTCGGTAGCGGACCCGTTTTTCCAATCGTGTATTCATAAAGCGCCCAAACAGGATCAATAACTTCTTTTCCGTGGCTGTCGATCAAGAGCGGTGCGCCGGTATCGTCTTCATCCTCGTCATGGCCGCCAAGGTGGATTTCGCCAACATGTTTGAGCGCGAAAGCGTCAATATAAGCACGCGGATCGGTTCTCTGGTTTGTTGCTGAAACAAAAACATTGTTCACATCCAGCAATAAGCCACAGCCCGTTCTTTTTACGATCTCAGCAAGAAAATCCACTTCTTCCAACGTGCTTTCTGAAAACGCCAGATACGTAGAAGGATTCTCCAGCAACATTTGCCGCCCTACGGCCTCATGAACTTGGTCGATATGCTCTACAACACGGTCAAGCGTCGCTTGAGTGTAAGGCATCGGAAGCAGGTCATTCAGGAAATGCGTTTCATGCGTGGACCATGCCAAATGTTCGGAAAACCTTGCCGGACTAAGCCAGTTTACAAGATGTTTGAGCCTGGCAAGATGTTCTGGGTCTAGTGGCGATTCACCACCAATTGAAAGTCCAACGCCATGCACGGAAAACGCGAAACGTTCTGCAAGCGTACGAAGTTGGGCGAGGGGGCGGCCACCTCCACCCATGTAGTTTTCAGCATGAACCTCAAGCCATTCAACGGGTGTTGGATCGGCGAGTATGTCTGAAAAATGCTGAGGTTTGTAACCTACACCAGGGCGGTTTGGCAGGGCATCAAACATATGGCGGGCGGCGTCAAGCATCTAATATCCTAGAAACAATACATAAAAATACGCTCCCGCCAGATAGCGAGAGCGCACACGTTTTTTTATGCTGGAAGGTCACGGTCAAGTGCAGTCAAAGAACCCATCCGTCCGTCGGGCAGTTCCATAGTTTCACATGTGCCAGCAGCAACTGCTTTCCATGCGTTGCCTTGGTAATCCACTTTCGAAGTGCCGGCACAGGTTGTGCCAACGCCAGCGGCGCAGTCATTTTCGCCAGCAAGCGAAACACCGTAGCATTTTTCGTTGTCAGCTGCAGCAGCAGGAGTTGTCGTGTGGGCAGTCAAAGCAGCGGCAACAGCGCCAGCAACAACAAGAGATTTTACAGGGTTAGACATAAAAGATTCCTTTGTAACGGTTTTACAGATCGCGTCCTCGCGATATGAAAAGGTTAGCAAAAGGTTTATCCCTATTTCTATACACAACGATGTCATTCACGACTGCGTTACCTGAGTTCAGGTTTTGTGAGGTCTTTCAATGTTAAGTATCTGAAAAATATGGGTACGCACGCTGAATTGTTTCAATGTGCGCATCCCAAGTTTTACAGTTCCTTACAACAAGTCGGGGGCTTTGGCCTCGACTGACAGTCTGTTCACGATCTCATCAAGCAGTATTACAGTTGATTGCTTCTCGCCCAGCCGCCTCATTGACACGCTGCGATCTTCAACTTCTTTTTTACCAACGGCCAAAATAACGGGCACTTTTCCCAGCGAATGTTCCCGGACTTTGTAGTTGATTTTTTCGTTGCGCACGTCTGCTTCTGCCCGCACGCCTGCTGCTGTCAGGGCGGCGGTGACTTCATGAACATAGTCATCCGCGTCAGACACAATGGCCGCCACAACAACCTGGCGAGGTGCAATCCAGAACGGAAGTTTTCCAGCGTGGCTTTCGATCAGAATGCCGATGAAGCGTTCGAACGATCCAAGCGTCGCACGGTGCAGCATGACCGGACGATGCTTTGCGCCATCTTCAGCAATATAATTCGCATCCAAACGCTCTGGCAGAACAAAATCCACCTGATGGGTGCCGCATTGCCAGTCTCGGCCGATTGCGTCCGTCAAAACAAACTCTAGCTTCGGCCCGTAAAACGCACCTTCCCCCGGGTTCATTTCAGGCTCGATTCCGGCGGCACGTGTTGCATTCAGCAACGCCTCTTCGGCCTTGTCCCAAATTTCGTCTGAACCAGCACGTTTCTCGGGTCGGTCCGCAAATTTTACCCGGAAGCTTTCAAAGCCAAGATCGCGGTAAATTTCCGACAGGAAATCGATATAGATGCGCGTTTCGCTTTCAATCTGATCTTCACGGCAGAAAATATGCCCGTCATCCTGCGTAAAACCGCGCACACGCATGATGCCATGCAGGGCGCCTGACGGCTCGTACCGGTTACAACTGCCAAATTCCGCCATCCGGAGCGGCAGATCGCGATAACTTTTCAGACCCTGGTTGAAAATCTGTACATGGCAGGGGCAGTTCATCGGCTTCAGCGCATTAATAGATTTTTCGCGCGCGTGTTCCTCGTCCACTTCGACGATAAACATATGCTCCTGATATTTTTCCCAGTGGCCTGAGGCTTCCCAAAGCTTGCGATCAACAACTTGCGGCGTATTCACCTCGACATAGCCACCTGCACGCTGTTTGCGACGCATGTAGTCTTGCAGTTCCGTATAGATCGTCCAGCCGTTGGGATGCCAAAAGATCTGGCCGGGTGCCTCTTCCTGCATGTGAAACAGGTCCATTTCACGTCCAAGTTTGCGGTGGTCGCGTTTTGCGGCCTCTTCGAGCATATGAAGATGCGCTTTCAGGCCCTCTTTGTTTTGAAAGCCCACGCCATAAATCCGCTGTAACATTGCGCGGTCACTGTCGCCCCGCCAATAGGCGCCGGCGACTGACATCAGTTTGAAAGCGTCTGCTGGCAACTGCCCCGTATGTTGTAAATGAGGGCCACGGCAAAGATCCTGCCAATCGCCGTGCCAGTACATGCGAAGCGGCTCATCACCCGGGATCGCCTCGATCAGTTCGACCTTATATGGCTCGTTGTTTGCTTCGTAGAACGCGACCGCACGCGCACGATCCCAAACTTCCGTGCGAACGATGTCACGCAGATTGATGATTTCCTTCATCTTCTTTTCGATGGTGGCGAGATCTTCGGTGCTGAAGGGCTCTTTGCGATCAAAGTCGTAGTACCAGCCGTTTTCGATAACGGGACCGATCGTAACTTTGACATCCGGCCAAAGTGATTGAACAGCGCGTGCCATAACGTGCGCAAAATCGTGCCGGATCAACTCAAGAGCCTGCGCATCATCCCTCATCGTGTGAATGGCGATTGAGGCATTGTTTTCAATCGGCCACTGCATATCCCAGTGCTTGCCGTCAACGGTTGCAGAGATTGCTTTTTTAGCCAGCGAATTCGAAATGCCCGCAGCAACATCGGCAGGCGTTACGCCTGCGGGAAAGTCACGTGCATTGCCATCGGGAAAAGTCAGAGAGATCTGAGCCATCTTGGGCCTCCTCGTCAGTTTGGCGCCTACGAAACGCCCGGTTGCGGTATTTGGGGTAAATGCGATCTGCTGGGCAGGATGTCAAGCATTGCAGTACAGGGCCATAGGGACGCATAATCGAATTGAAAAAGCGTGGCATAATCGCTTCGCTAAGGCGTCGACGAAAAAAGAGGACCTCTCGTGCAACCATCTTACATCACCACGCCTCAGGGCCGCCGTATCGCGTACCATAAATCCGAAGGGCAAGCGCCGGGTGTCGTTTTCCTTGGCGGGTTCAAGTCGGACATGGAAGGGACGAAAGCCCTTCATCTTGAGGCCTGGGCGCGCTCTGAAGGGCGCGCGTTTTTACGGTTTGACTATTCCGGGCATGGCCATTCGTCAGAGGCTTTTACTGATGGATCGATAGGGGAATGGGCTGAAGACGCTATTGCCGCTGTTTCGGAACTGACGACAGGGCCGCAGATTTTAGTTGGGTCATCGATGGGCGGCTGGATCGCGTTGTTGGTATGTAAAGCTATGCCTGAACGGGTTGCTGGTTTGGTTGGGGTTGCTGCTGCGCCAGATTTTACCGAAGACAGTATGTGGGCAGGTTTCTCGGATAATCAAAAAGAAGAGCTTGCAAAGAACGGGTTGATAGAATTTCCGTCTGACTATGCGGATGACCCCTACGTCATCACCGAGAAACTAATCAAAGATGGCCGTAACCAGCTTGTCCTGCGCAGCCCGCTTAGCCTGCCGTTTCCAACACGGTTTTTGCAGGGAACTCTTGATGAAGACGTTGATATGTCTGTTGCACTTCGGTTGCTTGACCACGCCGCAGGGTCCGACATTCGCCTGACACTTGTCAAAGGTGCTGACCACCGGTTTTCAGATGAAGACTGTCTGGCGATGATCGTTGCAAGCATTGAGGATGTTATAAAAAGTTAAATCGGGCGATTTGCCAACGGAAAGGGCCAAAATATGGATCAACGTGTCAGTCTGATAACTTTAGCGGTTTCTGACATCGAGGTGTCCGAAGCTTTCTACGCTGCACTTGGCTGGGAAAAAGTCGATAGTCCGGACGGGGTTGTTGCCTTTGACCTGATCGGGCAAACCCTTGGTCTTTATCCACGCGCCGCACTGGCCGAGGAGCTTGGCATTGACGAAGCATCGATTGGTGGGTTCTCTGGTGTTACGCTGGCCCAAAACCTGCGTGACAAGGCGGATGTAAAACCGTTGCTAGAGTTGGCCGAAGCCGCAGGAGCCCGCATTCTGAAGCCCGCTCAGGACGTGTTCTGGGGTGGCTATCACGGCTATTTTGCCGATCCGGATGGTCACGTCTGGGAAGTGGCGCATAATCCGTTTTCACCGCTTGGTCCAAAGGGTGAATTTCAATGGAATGGAGCCTGAGGTAATGCGCCGGCCTGGCAGCATGTGGAGCCTTGAAACTCTAGGCCGTGTGCGGTTGTCAAAATACTTCTTCATGCGTGAATTCCTTTATTCGGAAATTGCGAATTTTCACCAGCTTCAAAATATTCCCGATCATCCTGATCTCGCAATTGAGGCGGGCAAAGGGTTATGTGGCTCATTGCTTGATCCAATGGTCGAAACGTTTGGTGTCGTGTCCGTTCGCTCAGGTCTCAGATCCGAGGCGCTCAATGATTTCGGGAATGAACACGCTTTGAACTGCGCCAAAAGCGTATCTGACTATGCGGGCCATATCTGGGACAGGCGCGATGCCGCGGGGCATATCGGTGCCTGCGTGACAATCGTTGTTCCGTGGTTCGCAGATCAATACGCCTTGGGTCGTGACTGGCGGGACCTGGCGTGGTGGGTGCATGATCACTTGCCGTATTCGGAAATGCAGTTTTTCCCGAAACTTTGTGCTTTTAACCTGACTTGGCACGAGGTGCCAAAGCGCGAAATTCGCACATGGATTGGTGGTAATGGCGTTTTGCTGCGGCACGCAGAGCAAGAGCCAGAAACAAAAGAACAGCGGTGCGCGCGCTATGCTGATTTTCCCATGTTTCGCGGCTTACGCATTCCATCTCCAAATTTGGCGAAACTTCCAAATTAACCCCGAAATTTCGTAGGCAAATCGGGCGTATTCCCGTAGCGTTACGGTAACGAGACCGTGAGGGGGGATGAAATGGCTGAACCGCTGGTGCTGGTGCCCGGCATGATGTGCGATGCGCGGGTTTTTGAGGCACAGATTTCCGCCCTTTCAGCCGGGCGCATTGTTGTGATTTCGCCCGCGATCAAGGGCGAAACCGTTGAGGTGATGGCCGAACACATCCTGCAAAACGCGCCTGAAAGGTTCGCACTTGCGGGGCTTTCCCTGGGTGGCATCGTCGCATTAGAGATACTTCGTCGCGCGCCTGACCGGGTCTGTCGACTTGCGCTTATTTCCACGAGCGCCTTGTCTGAAACCCCTTCTCAAGCGGCAGAGCGTGAACCGCAGATCGTTGGGGCAAAAGCGGGGCGGCTTGGCGAAGTGATGCAAGAGGTTTTGAAACCGGAATATCTTGCACATGGTCCACAACGCGTTACCGTTTTAAATCTTTTCCAAGACATGGCTCTGGAAATTGGGGCAGACATATTTGTGCGGCAGTCGCGAGCCTTGCAGCGCCGCCCGGATCAGCAAAAAACACTTCGGACAATACGCATACCAACCTATGTCATTTGCGGATCATACGATGGGCTGACCCCGTTGCAGCGTCAGGAATTTATGGCGACCCTTATCCCTTATGCCGAGTTTCGCGTGATTGAAGACGCCGGCCACCTGCCTACCGTTGAAGCACCCGAGACGACGACCGAGATCATGCGCGAATGGCTGTCAGCACCGATCGTGCTGAGATAGAGGGCATTTTTTTGATGCGCTACCACGCCTCGGCCCGTGAAATCAAACGGCTTTAAGTTTTGCTTTCTTTTCGCGAGTGCCAGAGTTTGCATCGATGAAATCAAGGACCAAAGGGCGAATGTTGTTCCGCCAGCTTTTACCGGCAAAAATACCGTAGTGGCCTGCACCCGGCTCTACGTGACTGGCCTTTTTGCTTTCTGGCAGTCCGGTCAGCAGGTCAAGTGCTGCGACACACTGGCCGGGGGCGCTTATGTCATCTTTAGCACCTTCAACGGTTTTGACGGCGACATCGGTGATCGCGCCTATATCGACAGCAACGCCATTCACGACAAAGCAGTTCTTTGCAATTTCGCGATTCTTGAAAATTCGCTCTACCGTTGATAGGTAGAACTCTGCTGTCATATCCATGACCGCAAGGTACTCATCATAAAAGCGGTTGTGCGCATCGTGGTCTGACGCTTCGCCTTTTGAAGCACGGACAATTTGGTCTGAGAAGGCTTGTAAATGCCGGTCCCGGTTCATTGACACAAACGAAGCAAGCTGCAGGAGTCCCGGATAAACCATTCGGCCTGCACCAGCATATTTGAACCCAACGCGCTGAATCGCGGTTTCTTCGAGTTGGCCCATGGTTACGCGGCGCCCAAAGTCAGTAACATCTGTTGCGGCAGCATCAGGATCAACCGGGCCACCAATGAGCGTCAGGCTGCGCGGCTGTGCATCCGGGTCTTCTCCGGCCAGATAAGCTGTTGCTGCAAGTGCAAGAGGGACTGGCTGGCAGACCGCAATTATATGAATGTCAGGGCCAAGGTGGCGCATAAAGTCGGCAAGGTAGAGCGTATAATCCTCAACATCGAACTTGCCTTCGGAAACAGGAATATCGCGCGCATTGTGCCAATCTGTAATATAGACTTCACAATCAACGAGTAAACTTTTGACGGTGGAACGAAGAAGGGTGGCGTAGTGACCAGACATTGGTGCAACAAGCATGACTTTTCGAGCCTTGGGTTTGCTGCCCTGTACTTTGAAATGAATAAGGTCGCCAAAGGGACGCTCTACAACAGTTTCAACAGTGACGAGATGATCCTTGCCGCCGGATGTGAATGTGCGGATGCCCCAGTCGGGTTTGGTGATCATTCGGGCAAAGGTGCGTTCAGTCACTTCACCCCAGGCTGCCATGACCTGAAACATCGGATTTGGAATAAGGCCTGTGAAAGGAGACGATGCCATCGCAAGGGCGGTTGCGCCGAGCCACTGGTTGGTGTTGCGCGTCGCTTCCATAAGGTCGTAGGTCGCCATATACCGCATCTGCATTCCTTTTTACGCTTCTTGCCGCTGCATTTCGTCGCTTTGACCTAAGAGCCTTTGACGCTATGCTGCAACTGCAGCGAACTTAAGGTGGATTCTTCTATATGACAACTGATCATCAGGACGCAGGTGGCGAATTGGACCAAATGACAGAAAATTTGGCTAAAGTTGAAGCACTTGCGCAACGATTGGCAGCGGCATTGTCCAAAAAGAAAGCTGCGAATCCCAGCCTTGAAGGGCCTGGCCATGACTTGTTTGTGAAAGCAGGTGCAGCATATTTGAACGAAATGGTACAGAATCCTGCAAAGTTATTTGAACATCAGGTCTCTTACTGGGGCAAAGCGTTAACGCATTATGTTGAAGCGCAACAAGCGCTCACTCAGGGGATGATTGAGCCACCAAAAGATACCGGTCCAAAAGACCGCCGTTTTTCAAACCCGATGTGGGATACCAACCCGTATTTCAACTTTGTTAAACAACAATATCTTTTCAATACCGAGGCGATAGAAACCGCTGTCGCCGATATGGATGGTCTGGAAGATAAAGATCGCCAGAGGTTGGAATATTTCACACGTCAGATCGTTGACATGCTTGCGCCCACCAACTTCCTGGCGACAAATCCAGATGCATTAAGTCGCGCGATCGAAACGGAGGGGCAATCGCTTGTCGACGGATTGGAAAACCTGGTGCGCGATCTTGAGGCTAATCAAGGCGACTTGCTGGTTTCGCTCGCCGATAAAAAAGCGTTTAAAGTCGGCGAGAATATCGCGACCTCGGAAGGCTCCGTTGTTTTTCGAAATAGAATGTTCGAGCTGATCCAGTTTTCACCAAAGACTGAAACCGTGCATAAAACGCCACTTATTATCTTTCCGCCCTGGATCAACAAATTCTACATTCTCGATCTGAAGCCGCAAAATTCGCTGATCAAATGGATTGTGGAGCAGGGCTATACCCTGTTCGTCGTAAGCTGGGTAAATCCGGATTCAAGCTATTCAGACGTTGGGCTCGATACCTACGTCACTGACGGTTATATTCGGGCGATTGAGGAAGTTAAAAAAATTACGAATGAGCCGCAGGTGAATGCCGTTGGTTATTGCGTCGCGGGAACGGTTCTTTCGCTTACTCTGGCCTACTTTAAGAAAAAGGGCGACAAGTCGATCAAATCGGCCACCTTCTTTACAACGATGACTGATTTCAAAGATCAGGGCGAATTTGGCGTGTTTCTGGAAGACGACTTTGTCGATGGCATTGAGGCACAGATAGAGGCTGATGGTGTCTTGAAGTCCTACTTCATGTCGCGCACCTTCTCGTTCCTGCGTTCAAACGATCTCGTGTATGGCCCGGCCATCAAAAGTTACATGCTTGGTGAAACGCCTCCGGCCTTTGATCTTTTGTTCTGGAACGGTGACGGGACAAATTTGCCCGGGCGAATGACTATGGAGTATTTGCGCGATCTTTGTCAGCAAAACCAGCTCGTGAACGAAGGATACGAGCTGCTTGGCGAAAACCTGACGCTCAAGGACATCACCGTTCCAATTTGCGCGATTGCGTGCGAGACCGACCACATTGCCGCCTGGAAGTCGAGCTTCAACGGGATCAAACAATTTGGCAGCAAATCCAAAAAATTCATACTGTCGGAATCCGGCCATATCGCGGGCATCGTAAACCCACCTTCGAAGAAGAAATACGGTCATTATCTGAACGACGGAGTCTCTGGTGATCCGGATGATTGGAAGGCGGACGCAAGTTTTAACGAGGGATCGTGGTGGCCACACTGGAGTGAATGGCTTGCGGCACGTTCTGGCAAGCAGGTTCCGGCGCGGATTCCGGGTGATTCGACGAACAAAGTATTATGCGCGGCGCCCGGAACATATGTTGTTGCATCGCAAAGTGTTGAAAAACAATCAAATTAATTTTTTTCTGCAGCGCAGCATTTTTTACTTGAAATGCCGCACCGCAGCATGCATATTGTTTACACAGAAAGAATTTACGCAGGTTCCTCCCACCTGCAGTTTCAGGAGCAAGACAATGGCTAATACACAAGACTTCACCAAAATCATGCAAGACATGATGGGCGCATTCCCAGTGGACACAACGGCTGTTCAGGATGCTTTCAAATCTCAAGCCCGCCTTGGCGAGCAAATGTCAAAAGTTGCTCTGCAAGCAGCAGACAAATCCGCTGAGATTTCTTCCAGCTGGACCAAAGCAACCATCGCTAAACTGGGTGATGTTTCTGCAGTTAAAGACGAGCCAACAGAATATTCGAAATCTTTGACAGATTTCGCATCTGCATCGGCTGAAATGGCTGCTGAAAACATGGCTGCTTTCGCTGAAGTTGCTAAAAAAGTTCAAATGGAAACTGTTGAACTGATGCTCGCAGCTGGCAAAGACATGGGCGAAGAAGCAACTGTTGCTGTTAAGAAAGCAACTGCTGACGTTGCTAAAGCTGCAAAATCTGCTGGCAAATAAGCTTTCCCGATAGAATATCTTCCCCCTCCCTGAAGATATTTATCGCATTGGCAGGTCCCTCGCGGGGCCTGCCTTTTTCTTTTTCTTGCAATTATGCTGCACAAGCTTAGTCTTCTCTGCACTGCAGAAGGGGACTGACCTTGACCGATGACACAAAGCCTCTGTTAATAAAGCGCTACGCAAGCCGGCGGTTGTACAATACCGAAACCAGCGACTACGTAACACTTGATGACATTTCCGGTTTCATCCGGGATGGACGCGAAGTGCAGATTATTGATCTGAAGTCCGGGGACGACCTTACGCGACAATATCTGCTGCAAATTATTGCGGACCACGAAAGCCGCGGCGAAAATGTGCTGCCACTTGGCGTTTTGAACGATCTCGTGCGCAGTTACACAACTCAGGCTCAAAGTGTTGTGCCAGAGTTTTTGGCAATGTCTTTTGAAATGCTGCGTGACGGTCAGAGCCAGGTGATGGAAAAGATCGGCTCAATTAACCCAATGACATCAATGCCAGGCTTTGAGATCATGAAAGCGCAGCAAGAAGCCTTCATGAAAGCCATGACAGGTGGTTGGGCCGGCCAGGAAGAAGAGACGGATAAGGCCGAGCCAGAAGCTAAAGATTCGGGCGACCTTAACGATATAAAAAAACAACTGGCCGAACTGCAGAAAAAGCTTTCAAACCTTTAAGATTGAACGGCGCACAAACCAGCAAACAGCGTGTGGTTCTCAGCCGGGTGGAAATTGCACATGGTGGATACTCCGGGACGGATCACCCTTTGGGGAATAGAGGTTTTTGCTGCGACCGCTGAAGAGGGATCGATCTCCGCTGCGGCCCGCAGGTTAGGGGCAAGCGCCTCTGCGGTCAGTCAACAAATCACCAATCTCGAAGGCGCCCTTGGCGCGACATTGTTCAACCGAAGTGCGCGACCGGTGTCTATGACGCCTGCGGGCGAGATTTTCCGGCGTCGCGCGCAATCTATACTGAATGAGGCAGAGCAGGCACGCGCCGAACTTGCGACAGCAGATCTTTCATCCCTGACCCGGTTTAGGCTCGGAATGATTGAGGATTTTGATGCCGATGTGACGCCGCATTTCCTGACAGAGATGGCGAGTGATCTGAAAGGTTGCCAGTTCTTGCTTGAAACAGGTGCAAGTCATCGGTTGTTTGACCTTTTGGATGCGCGGGCCTTGGATGTGATTGTTGCCGCCGATCTAGGTGCAAGTGCCCCATGGATGGAAGTCCATCCGCTGCTGGAAGAGCCATTTTTAGCTGCCGTCCCAAAGGGATCAGTTGATCAGGGTGGCGATGTTCTGGCGCAACTCAACAAGCTACCGTTAATACAGTACACAGCGCGTCATGTTATGGGCCGTCAAATTGCGGCGCATTTGGCACGCCACAACCTACGACTTGCGCATCGGTTTGAACTCGACAGCTATCACGCGATAATGGCAATGGTCGCCAGTGGTGCAGGCTGGACCATATTGACACCGCTCGGGTTTCTGCGCGCACAACGATTTTGCGATAAAGCAGATCTTGTTCCGCTACCATTTGCACCTCTGTCGCGTACTATTTCTCTGAATGCTCGACGCGATGTGTTGGGCGAGATGCCCGCGCAGGCTGCGGTAAGACTGCGAAAATTGCTTGACGATATGATCGTCAAACCCGCGCGGGCCAATATCCCCTGGCTCGGCAACACATTGCGTTTGTTATAAGTTTTGACCCCTATGCAACCGCACGGGTAGTGGATTTAATCTCTTCTATCGCTTTGGTCAGCGCATTAGCGATATAGGCGAGGTCTTCGCGGCTTAAGCGTGCCGGAAGGCGAACATCACAGGCGCGCATCAACATGGCGCGGGTCTGCGGCAAATCGGGTTGTGGGCCAATAAATTCCCAGTTCCAGAATGCACGTGCGTTGTTCTCTGTCAGACCAAACACCTGCACTCCAACACCTCGGGCTTTGCTGGCGTTGATAAAGGCATGGGTTTCATCCTCTGAACATCCAACAAGGTTGAACTGGATTGAATCAGGCGCGCGCGTTTCCTGGGGCAGGGGTGGTGGTACATGAAGCCAGGGTGAAGCATCCAATTGCTCTGCAACCCAATCGTGGTTGGTGCCACCATCGCGCACGCGGCGGGCTAGTTCGCCCAGTTGTGGCCGGATCACGGCGGCAGAAAGGTTTTGCATTCTAAGATTGTAAAGCGGCAGCTTGTTTTGCCATTTGGCAAAGGCAGCGTGCAAAACCGGGTGTTTTTTCCAGTTGTTTTCATAGGCGCCGGACATGATCACAGCCTGCGCAACCAAATCAGCGTCATCGGTGACCAGTATGCCACCTTCACCGGCATTGATCAGTTTGTAGGACTGGAACGAAAAACACCCGACTTTGCCAATCGTGCCAATGTTCCGGCCATTCCAGAGTGTGCCGAGTGAGTGCGCAGCATCCTCGATAACCGGTAGACCACGCGCGTCACAAAGTGCCATGATCGCATCCATGTCAGAGGTATGGCCGCGCATGTGGCTGATCAGAACAGCTTGAATGCTGTCATCGAGCTTCGCCTCAAAATCCGCCATATCAATTCGGTAGTTTTCGCCGACTTCGACAAGCACAGGCTTGCAATCTGCATGTACAACGGCCGACGGCACGGCTGCGAAGGTAAAGGCCGGAATCAGAACTCGCGCATCACGAGGTAAACCAAGCGCTTTCAGCGACAAAAACAATGCAGCAGAACAGGAAGACACAGCCAAAGCGAACCGGCTTCCTAGCAGGTCTGCAAACTCTTTTTCAAGCAAGGCAACGGGAGCCGCTTCAGGGGCGGTGTAGCGGAACAGATCACCCGTTGCGAGCAGCCGGTCGATTTCAGCGCGCGCAGCTTCCGGGATCGGCTCAGCGTCATAAACATTCGGGGCAGTGGAGGAGATATTGGAGGTCATGATTTTAGCTTTCCTGAACAACCTTTTCGGGAAATCAGTAAGACAGTTCTGCCACCAAATCCACAGTTTTTTCAATTCACGTTTTCGCGCGCGAAAAGTTGCCTCCGTATAAGCTGCAATAGAGCTGCTCCCGCAGAGCGGAGCAGGTCAGGTCATTTGTTTCTTAAATTACGGAAAACCGTTTCTTGAGACTGCTTTGCAGACTATAGAGCAAGATGCGCAGCTTTGAAAAAGGACGCGATCTGGTCGCCAATGAAAGCAGAGGCGTCAGGCCTTGTCAGGTTCTCTTCCGCCCTGTCCATAATTCCATCATCGTAATCACGTGTGCCGCGACACATTTTTAGATAGGCTGCGATAATGGGGCCACCAAGTTCCGGATGCGCCTGAATTGTCAGCGCGCGATTGCCATAAAGCAACGCTGCATTGGTACAAAAATCGTTCGATGCGATAACACGTGAATCAGCCGGGCGCTCAATAACCTGATCCTGATGCCAGGCGTTCAGTCCTAGTTCGCCGTGTTCCTCAAAATCGTAAACCTGATGCCCGATCGTCCATCCACCTTGAAACTTTTCAACGCGCCCCCCAAGGGCCTGTGCAATCAACTGGTGGCCAAAACAGATGCCAACTGTTGGCACGCTAGCGCTGTAGGCCTGCCTAACGAAGATTTCCAATTCCGGGATAAAGGCGTGATCTTCGTAAACCCCGTGAACCGAGCCTGTCACAAGCCAGCCGTCCGCGGCGAATTCATCCGGTGGAAAAACCCGGTTTTCGACATCCCAGTTCTCGAAGGTAAAACCATGCCCATCTAGCAGATTTGCAAACAACGTTGGTAAGGTGCCGTGCTTTTCAGCGATCTCACCCTCGGTGTGGCCGCATTCCAGTATGCCGATTTTCATGACTACCGACCTCGTTAGAAGTACCAATGCCTAGGAAAGCATTTGGCAATCAGTAAAAGTTTCTAGCGCATAAACTGTGGGCGGATCCGCATTTTTCGCCGCTGTTCTTGCGGGAGATGTCTGTTGAGCTTCCGGTTTATCAAACCAAAAACGGTGATGACAGAAAGGGTTAGTAAAATGAAATAACCAGCTAAAATTGGATAGGGCACAAAGGGGTTGAACGTTTTATCTGCGAAATAGTTCGCATAATAAAGCGCGTCCCCACGCTGCTGCCACGCCGGAAAACCAGAGAAGAAGACCAGTGTTGTAGCGTGAAACAAGAAGATCGCTTCATTTGTGTAGGCAGGCCACGCCAGACGCAGCATGGTCGGCCAGATAATGCGCTTGAAACGGGTCCACCCAGTAAGACCATAAGCATCTGCAGCCTCTACATCACCTTTGGGAATAGAGCGAAGCGCACCATAGAAAATCTCTCCGGAGTACGCAGCAGTGTTTAAAAACAATACAATAAGCGCACCAAGCCAGGCCTTCGTCAGCCAACGGGTTTCAGCGGTGATTTCGGTAAACCCGAGATTGATATCAACACCAATTTTGGGCAGCAGAACGAAAGTTTCGTAGGCGAGGAAAAACTGAATGAAAAGTGGTGAGCCACGCAAGATGAAAATGAACCATTCGGCGGGTTTGCGCAGCCAGATATTGGAGCTGAATTTGGCAAGCGCAAGGCCGGTTGCCATGAAAAACCCGATGAAAAGCGCGAGCGCACCGAAGTAAATGTTCCAGATCATGCCAGAGCCGATCAGGGTGAACTGATCGCATAGCGTGAAATCAGAGCGCGGCAATAGCCGTTCACCTATCCCAATTGAACGCAACCCATAGGCCTGTATGGTTTCAAGACAGCTCATGCCACGGCCTTTCTCTGGGCTTCGCCACCGGTTGTGGCCTGACCATGTGTCAGTTTGGTCATCATACGATCCAGAGCAATTTCGCTAACCCGTGTCAGAACCAGATAAAAAACGAGCAATCCAAGGAAGTACCAAAGCCGCCAATCCGGGTGCGGATAAGCAAAGGCGTTGGTCTTCAACCCGCCAAGCTCGCGCGCCCAATAGACAATGTCCTCGACGCCCAGAAGAAACAGAAGCGGTGTCGCCTTGATCAGAATCATCCAGAGATTGCTGAGCCCGGGCAGGGCATAGACCCACATTTGCGGCACCAGAATACGCCAGAAGCTCTGCCTGCGTGACATACCGTAGGCTTCTGCGGTTTCGATTTGCGCGCGCGGAACGGCGCGCATAGCGCCAAAAAGAACATTCGCAGCAAAGGCACCAAACACGATGGCAAAAGTCAGAACCGCCAGTGAAAACCCGTAAATCTCGTGCACCCATTGTGCAGAAGAAGACAGCGGCATCTTGGCTTCAGAGCAGACGACAAAGTCGTTGCCCTGGCGAACGGCCTCGGGCCAATCCGGGCATTTTACTTTGTGCCGCATCCATTCGATGCCCTGGTCCAGCGCAATAACAAAGAAAAGAAAGAAAGCGATGTCAGGAACACCGCGAACAATAGAGGTGTAGGATTTTCCGAACCAGCGGATTGGGGCCACCACTGATCGCGCAGCCATCGCCCCGCCAAACCCAAATAGAAGTGCCGTAGGTGCGGTTACAAGAAGCAACAACATCACAGTACCAAACGAGGCATAAAACCCCATGTGCTTACCTGTTGTCAGGTAGCAACTGACCCACGTCAGGCCTGATAGTGTTTCGGGATCGGCGCAGAAGGAAAACATTGTCACCTCATATGGAAAGCGGGGCCAAAATGGCCCCGCTTCAATTCGTTATGAGCTTGATCCGAAGAGGGCTGCGTTACCCTCGAACCACTTGGTGATCAACTCGTCGAGCGAGCCGTCATCTTTCATGGACTGGATTGCGGCATCGAACTTGTCACGCAGTTCCGAGTCACTTTCGCGCAAGCCCAAGCCAACACCGCCGCCCAACAACACGTCCTGGTCAATCAATGTCAGGTCTGAATCCTGATCGGCGATTGGCGCAAGATACGCTTTGTCCGCAAGCACTGCGTCAGCTTCGCCATTTTTAACCGCAGCGATTGTTTCGTCTGGTGTCGCAAATTCAACCAGCGTGGCACCTGAAGAAGCGATGTGGCTCGCCTGGATCGTACCGGACTGAGCTGCGATAACACCGCCTTCAATGTCTGCATCTGCTGACAGTGCAACATAGGCTGACGGGTCAGGTTGTGTGTAATTTTGTGTGAAATCAATCACTTCATCACGTTCTTCAGTTATCGACATGCCAGCGATAATGGCATCGTAGTTTCCGGATACGAGGTTGGGAATGATAGAATCCCATTCGTTCGTGACCCATTCGCATTCCAGGCTCGCACGTTTGCAAAGCTCATCGCCCAGCTCACGCTCAAAGCCGTCAACTTCACCTGCATCGTTAATGAAGTTATACGGAGGATACGCACCTTCCGTACCAAGACGAACAGTGTCGGCCATTGCGAAACCAGCGCTCAGCGCCAAGACAGCAGTGGTTAAGATAAGTTTTTTCATGATAGATTCTCCCATGGTGGTTCGCGTAATTTACTCTGAAACTGTTGCACTTAGAAACTGTTTCAGGCGTTCGGTTTTAGGGTTGCGGAATAGTTCGGCAGGGGGGCCTTCTTCTTCGATAAGCCCCAGATGAAGAAAGATCACATGATCTGATACATCGGCAGCAAGCCGCATATCGTGGGTGACGAGCAGCATTGTGCGGCCTTCTTTGGCAAGATCCTTGATGACCTTTACGACTTCTTGTTCCAATTCCGGGTCAAGTGCGGAGGTAGGTTCATCAAACAGCAACGCTTGTGGCTCCATCGCCAATGCTCGTGCGATCGCCGCCCGTTGCTGTTGCCCGCCGGACAGCTGCGCAGGATAAACGTCACATTTATCGCCAATTCCCACTTTTTCCAGATAGGCGCGTGCGCTCGCCTCGACTTGGTCCCGATCACGTTTCAAAACTGTAAGCGGTGCTTCCATCACGTTTTGCAGGATAGTCATATGGGCCCATAGATTAAACTGCTGAAACACCATCGACAGATTTGTGCGAACTTTAATCAGTTGTTCTTTGTCAGCAGGGTGTCGGGAATGGCCCTGGCCGCGCCATTTTATCGGTTCACCGTCAAATAGAATTTCACCCTGCTGGCTGTCTTCAAGAAGATTACAGCACCTGAGCAGTGTGGATTTTCCAGAGCCGGAAGAGCCAATCAACGATACGACATCGCCCTTATGAGCTGAGAGGCTTACACCTTTAAGAACTTCAAGTTGGCCATACGCCTTATGAAGTCCACGAATTTCGATGACGGGTGTTTTGGTGTCGTTCACGTTAAACCGTTGTCTTTATTGTTTCAGGCTCGCAGTAATTCCGAAAAAAACAGCTAATGCAACGTTCAAATTACGTATCGTTCCAACACATTTAGTCATTTAGGCGGAAAAAACGGCCATTCTGTCATGGGGATGGTGGATTTTCGATCGCAAGATAATGTTCTGCAGGAATATCAACAAAGCCGTGAATCGACAGTGTGTCACGATCTTGCTGGGTGATATCTTCTATTGCGCTCGCAATCGCATTGAAAAGTTTAGCCTTGTCCGCGCCTTTTGCTGAAATCAGCGGCAAGCCAGGTGTGCAGGGCGTATGCCCCAGCACACGCAAGTCTTTGGCGAAGGAGTCCCATTTTTTGATCATGGACCATGTTACCGCATCAAGCGCCGCGAAATCCGCCCGCCCTTCATGAACCGCATGTGCTGAAGATGCGTGACCACCGCTTTGGAAAAGTGACCCAAGTGAAATTCCGTTCGCATCGCAATAAACATGCGGAGCAGCCCACCCGGATTGTGATAGCGCGTCGTTGTACGCCAGACATGCGCCATTGAAATCTTTAAGCTCCGATCTGGGGTCATCTGCCCGCGCGACAAAAACGCTGTTGTAATAGCCGGCAGGGCAGTCTGCCAGACCATAGTCCGGCGTTCCGACCAATGTAACATGCCCGTGCAGCCGTGCGCGATACGGGTAGCCACATGTCTGAGAAAGCAGCAAGTCGGGGTTTTGCCAGATTTCAAAGAAATCACCGTCACGCGTTAAAGTGTCCGGCCCGTACCCCAGCTGCGTGCGAATTGCTGACCAAAGTCGATTATTTGCCTCCGCAGTTTCTGCGCGGTCGTACATGCCGAAGTGCGCAATCATTTTCTTCCCGCTTCAACGCGTTGTCGTGCCAGCGCACTGTCACGGTCATTCACACCCAGAAAACTGGACGCCATTCTGAGGATCGAGTTTTCCTCGTCGCTTCGCATTCCGTCCGCAAGGGCAACATCCCACAGTGCTTCGACAACCGCTTCGCGGTCTTCATAAGGAACGGCGTCTTTTATGGCGCGCGTGAACCGAACGGTGTCCGGTGCATCATGTTCAACTTTTTCGCAATGTGCACGCAGCTTCGCCGCCTCGACCGCGTTCAGGTTATAGCGGCTCGCCAAAATCCGGTCGATCCGCGAAATCTCTTCCACCGCGTAGCTGTGATCTGATTTTGCAATCCGTACCAGCAACGCGCCAAGCGCAAGGCGTGCGTCAGTATCTGGAAGCGGTTCGGTTTGCGGCTCGATAAGGCGTTTAAGAAGTTGTCCAAACATGTTTCCGATATAGTCGAGGATTTACCTACTGCCAATGGGGTGGGTTGAACTTGGAAAGAGCTCTTAACCCGGCTGTTGGGTTCGAACGGTTGCTGTCTTACCTATTTGGAAAGAATCGTCAAAGATCAGATCATCAATCGCTATTCCCGCCGGATCGTTGTTGTGTAGCGTGAACCCGGCGATGTCGGGCACCTTGTCTTGCCGGACAAACCCAAAGGAATCTTCGCCCAAAGGGCCAAGCCTCATCGAAGAAATTTCCGTGCCGTCACGACGATGGAAAATAATGGTCGCGTACCCGTCTTCGCCCCCGCGCAGACGAAAGCCAAACGCGGATTGGTCAATATCAAAGAGAACTGCAATTGCACCTTCTCCTATTGCATCTCGGTGCGGATACCGGTTGGGTCCGTAACCCAGTAGTACATTGCTATCGTACAACCGTTGGATTCCGAGAGATTCATCAGTGCTGCCAGCGCGTGTTGTCAGGGGGCTCTTGGCTTGACCCACTATGCGGTCGTAGTCGCCGTCTGCCTGCCGGACCTGACCTGCAAATCGCTCGCCAAACTTTGCGCCATTTTGCACAAGAACGTCATCAATTTTTTGCCCCGGTCCCATAGAACTGGGCAAATCTTCGAACGTTATGATCTTTGAAAGACGAAGACTTTGATAGTCAACAATACAGACAGGCTCGCTGCAGGCGGCGGCACGTTCCGCAGCAATGGTCAGGGCCAGGCATGCAACCAAAAAACGCCATAGAGTCATGCAAGCAGTATAGTGCAGACTTTCCCGAAGCGAAAATGTTTAGACGAGGCGGGAAGACTCTATCGCAGCGCGGACAAAATCAGCAAACAACGGATGCGGGGCGAAAGGCTTTGATTTCAATTCCGGATGGAATTGAACGCCAATGAACCAAGGGTGATCTTTCCATTCAACGATCTCTGGCAGACGCCCGTCCGGCGACATGCCTGAAAAACTCAAACCGCACGCTTCAAGCTTTTCACGGTACTTTACGTCGACCTCATAACGGTGTCGGTGGCGCTCTTCGATGTGAGTGGAATCATAGATACCAGCGACTTTTGACCCTTCCAGAAGCGTCGCGTCATAGGCGCCCAATCGCATGGTTCCACCTTTGTCGTCGCCAACTTTCCGTTCCACCTTGTGGTTGCCCTGCACCCATTCTTTCAGGTGATAAACCACAGGTGTAAAACGTTTCTTTCCTAGCTCGTGATCAAATTCCTCAGACCCTGCATCTGCGAGCTTGGCAACATTGCGTGCCGCTTCAATCACGGCCATCTGCATGCCCAGACAGATGCCCAGATAAGGCACCTTTCGCGTGCGCGCAAATTCGGCTGCCTTGATTTTTCCTTCGGTACCGCGCTCGCCAAAGCCGCCTGGAACCAGAATGGCGTGAAACCCTTCAAGGTAGGGCGCTGCGTCTTCAGTATCGAAAATCTCGGCATCAACCCATTCGACGTTCACCTTGACGCGGTTGGCCATGCCGCCGTGTGTCAGGGCCTCTTTGATCGATTTATAGGCGTCTTCAAGCTGAACGTATTTTCCCACAATTGCGATATTAACTTCGCCATCTGTGTTGTGGATGCGGTCAGCCACATCTTCCCAAACGGTTAGATCCGGTTTTGGGGCCGGGGAAATACCAAAGGCATCCAGGACCGCCTGATCCAGCCCCTCGCGATGATAGGCCAGGGGCGCCTCGTAAATTGAATTGAGATCGTAGGCCGCAATAACGCTCTCTTTGCGCACGTTGCAGAAGAGCCCTATCTTTTCGCGTTCCTTTTCCGGGATAGGATGCTCGGACCGGCAAACCAGAACATCAGGTGCGATCCCGATAGATCGCAGTTCCTTAACGCTGTGCTGGGTTGGTTTTGTCTTAAGCTCGCCACTGGCTGCCAGATAGGGCAACAGCGTCAGATGCATGAATATACATTCACCGCGCGGCTTGTCTTGGCTGTATTGGCGGATGGCTTCAAAAAACGGCAGAGCCTCGATATCACCGACTGTGCCGCCAATTTCGCAAAGCATGAAATCGACTTCATCTTCGCCGATTGAAATAAAGTCTTTAATCTCATTAGTCACATGAGGAATGACCTGAATCGTTTTCCCGAGGTAGTCTCCGCGTCGCTCTTTCTCGAGGACCGTTGAGTAAACACGCCCCGATGAAACAGAATCGGTGTTTCGCGCGGCCACGCCGGTAAAGCGTTCGTAATGTCCAAGGTCGAGGTCGGTTTCCGCACCATCGTCTGTTACAAAAACTTCGCCGTGCTCAAACGGCGACATTGTTCCCGGATCGACGTTCAGATAGGGGTCGAGCTTTCTCAACCTTACTGAAAAGCCACGTGCCTGTAGCAAAGAACCTAAAGCTGCGGACGCCAGACCTTTGCCCAGCGATGAAACCACACCACCTGTGATGAAAACAAACCGTGCCATTCGGTTGGCATCTCCCGTGAAATATTTGCGTCTTTTTGTGCGTTATCCGGCCCAAAAGAACCGCATCATCACGGGGTTTAAGATATAAAGGATTCGCACGCCGAAGGCAACCAGACCGCAAGATGATGCGGCACAAAATCTCTCCGGCTCAAATTATTGTGGTTTATGCCTATTCTGTCGCAGCCGGTGGCGTCAGCGAAACGTCACCTGTCGAAGGTGGCAGAAGGTCGCTGCCCGCCGGTATTGCGGGAATCGTTTCCTCTTCAACCGGAGTCGCACCAAGCTGGTCAATCACCGACGCCCCAGACGATTTCTGAGCGGCAATCACAGTCAAAGCGATAGAAGTCGCAATGAACGCGATTGCAAAAAGCCAGGTCAATTTCCCAAGTGCTGTTGCTGCCGCGCGGCCCGACATCACGCCGCCGCCGCCGCCACCACCGCCACTGCCAATTCCAAGGCCGCCGCCTTCAGAGCGCTGTAAAAGCACCACGCCGATGAGGCACAGAGCGAGGATCAGGTGGACGATGAGAAGTACATTTTCCATAAGGCAACCTTGACTGCATTCGTTGCGGTTATCTAGGCGCTCCGGCCGGGCCCCGCAACCCCTTTGCGACCGACATTTCCCTACAAACGCGCAGAGGTTATCGCTTGAAGTTACCAGATTCCAAAAATATCCCCGCCGGAGGCCTCAGGTCTGGCCACAGGTGTGAACTACGCTGAACAATTCTAGTCGCCCATGTCATCCATGTCAGCCTGTCCTGATAAAACGCGGCGCACATGGCTCCAGCTCAACCCAACACCCAACACGACAGAGAGAGAGAATATACCAAGCCAGACATTCATGCTTGTATTCTCAAGAGTCAAAACACCCCAGTCAGCTAAAACCCAGATCAATGCGGCGATAACGGCAAAGACCAGGAACATGCCAAAGCCACCGATCGACCTTAAGGTCGCACGAAGGTAGATGATGTAGCCAATGACCAATAAAAGACCAAGCAGCACCGTTATTGGCAATTCGTCGGTGTAATTGCCCATCGCCCACCGAGTGTAGTTCCACTCGGTTGGGTTGAATGTCATTGCCAACAAGCCAAAAGCAAAAGCCCAACGTAAGAAAAACGTCATGATCCAACCTCTTTCCCTGCACAGGATTTGCCGAATAAAACGGCCTCTGTCCAGTCCTGCGGCGAATTTGCGGTTTCACGACACGCATAACAGGGCTATAGGAGGCCGGGTTTTAACGCATTTGCGGAGAGAGACATGGCCAACGTAGTAGTAGTCGGCGCGCAATGGGGCGACGAAGGCAAAGGCAAGATTGTTGACTGGCTCAGTGAACGCGCGGATGTGATCGCGCGGTTCCAGGGTGGGCATAATGCGGGCCATACACTGGTCATCGAGGGCGAAGTGTACAAATTGCACGCTCTGCCTTCGGGCGTTGTACGCGAAGGCAAGCTGAGCGTGATAGGAAATGGTGTTGTTCTTGATCCCTGGCATCTTGTGAAGGAAATCGACGGCCTGAGAGCGCAAGGCGTAACGATTACGCCTGAAACGCTGATGGTTGCCGAGAACACGCCGCTCATTCTGCCATTTCACGGCGAACTTGATCGCGCACGTGAGGGGCAGAATTCGGTTGCGAAAATCGGCACTACAGGGCGCGGAATTGGCCCGTGCTACGAGGACAAAGTGGGGCGCCGGGTGATCCGCGTGGCGGATCTTGCAGACAAAGCGACGCTGGAGTTGCGCGTAGACCGCGCCCTGATCCATCACAATGCGCTACGGAGCGGCTTAGGCCTGGAGCCCATCGACCGAGATGCCCTTTTGGCGCAGCTTCAGGAGATTGCGCCAAAGATACTGGAATACGCAGCCCCCGTCTGGAAAGTCCTGAATGAAAAGCGCAAAGCGGGTAAACGCATTCTTTTCGAAGGCGCGCAAGGTGCGCTGCTTGATATTGATTTCGGGACCTACCCGTTTGTTACGTCCTCCAATGTGATCGCAGGACAGGCCGCGACCGGTACCGGGGTCGGGCCGGGTGCCATTGATTTTGTGCTGGGTATCGTGAAAGCTTACACAACGCGTGTCGGCGAAGGCCCGTTCCCAACAGAATTGTTTGACGAAGACGGCCAAATGCTGGGCGAGAGGGGCCATGAATTCGGCACGACGACCGGACGCAAGCGGCGTTGTGGCTGGTTTGATGCGTGTCTGGTGCGTCAGACCTGTGCTACGAGCGGAGTGAATGGTATTTCACTGACCAAACTGGATGTTCTGGACGGCTTCGAAACGCTGAAAATCTGTGTGGGGTACGAACTTGACGGCACACGGCTTGATTATCTGCCAACTGCCGCCGATCAACAGGCGCGTTGCGTACCGATTTACGAGGAAATGCAGGGTTGGTCAGAAAGCACCGAAGGCGCGCGTAGCTGGGCCGAACTGCCTGCAAATGCTATTAAATACGTACGCCGCGTCGAAGAGCTGATCGATTGCCCGGTCGCGCTGTTGTCAACCTCGCCCGAGCGAGATGACACGATACTTGTCACTGATCCGTTCGCTGACTGATGGCGCTGAGTTACAAAGCCAGGCGGCGTCTTTCGCTGCTGATTTTGATTGTTGGATTGCCAGCATACATCGTTGCGGCAATCTCTGTGGTTAATCTGTTTGATCGACCGCCGTTTGTACTTGAGCTGGCGATTTATGTTGGGCTTGGGGTGCTTTGGGCTTTGCCATTTAAGTTCATTTTTCGCGGTGTCGGCAAACCAGACCCGGACGAGATTTCAGATGAGAATAAGGCGGAGTAACCTTTCGGTACTCCGCCACACTTAATAAAAAAATGATCGACCGTTAAGGCCTCTCACTAACCCGCATAACGGGCTTCTGGCTTAAATTTTGTTGTGTCGGCAATTTCAAATTGCCCACGTTTTGTTTTCAGGATTTTGCCCTGACGTAAAAGCTGACCAAAGGCGCGCAGGCCTTCTTCGCGGCTGAACTGGTTGTCGCCCTGGAACTGCGCGACCAGACGCATCACATGTGGACGCGTGAAATGCGGCAGCCCCTGCACAAATGCTGTGTAAGCAGCCGCTGCTTCCAGGAGGTCAGGTAATTCTGTAGCGTCGGTGCCTTCTGCGAATTCACCAAAGCTGGTGTTTTCAGCAAAAATATTTGTATTCGCCTCAGAAGAACCATCCTCTGAGTCATTGCCAAAGCTTTCGTCCACTTCACGCAACGTGGCGTTGCTTTTTTGAACGCGACGCGGCCGAACGTCCGCACCTGAAGTAGAAGAACTATCTTTATCGGTATCAATGCGCTGCGCCGAAACCAGAACGAGTGGCGCTGGGCGGTTTTTGCCGCGTTCTTTTCGTGCGTCCTGGCGGCTGCTTGGGCGCACAACAGAAGCAAGATCAGCGCGGAAAGCATCGGCTTCGTCTTCCACTGGTTTGTCAGCTTTGGGGCTACCCATCAAACGTTCCGCAACTGTCGCTGCTACTGCGGCGCGCAAGTGCGAAATTGCCGAGCGGCGGCGGCTTGTTTCAGGGCTATCCAACTGGGAATTTGTTTCTTCCATCAAACGCGAAACAGAAGCTTCGTCTTCGGTGCTTGCACTGTCGAGAATCGCGCGGCCACTACGTTCAGCGGGCACTACTTCCATTTCCTTTTCCACCTCGGCCAGCTCTTGCATAAGCTCGGCTTCCTGCTCTGGTGTCAGATCAGATACGGTGGTGTCATCTTCAGGTGTTTCTTCTGTTTCGGCGACGTCCGGTGCGGCTTCACTGACATCCGCACCCTCTGCGTCAACTGCGTCTTCCAGGGCGCCAGATGAAACGGCTTCCTCAAAGTCTTCGCTTTTCATTTTGATGACACGAGCACGCGCGCGTTGCGCTGCAGCCGATGCCGCTTCAAGCCGCTCAGCGTTTTCTTCTGTGTCTTCTTCTTCCATTATTTCTAATGGCGCTTCGTCTTCGGCAGTAGGCGCGTCATCATCTTCATGGCCTTCCAGGTCCGCAGCAATAAACGCGCTGAGATCCTGATCTTCGTCAGCAGATGCTGTTTCTTCGGGCTGGGCTTGTGCTGTTTCAGCAGCATCACCTCCGGCAACCCGACCAAGAAGCGCAGTTAAATCGCTTGCTTCAACCGGGGCCTCGTCATCAAATGTCTCATCATCAAACGCGGCGTCTTTGTTGAAAGTGCTTTCGGCCTCTTCGTCGCTTTGCTGCGCTTCTTCCGAACCAAGCTCATCTGAAACGGGTTCTTCGGGAACAAAAAGTGTTTCTTCAACCGCTGGTTCGTCTTCCATCGCGGGTGTGTCCTCGACGACAGACTCTTCTTCCGCTTCAAATGCGTCCTCTGCAACAGGCTCTTCTTCTACGGCTGGCGCAGCTTCTGAAACTGGTTGTTCAACCTCAGCTACATCTTCAACAGCAGCTTCTTGCGGTGCTGCTTCAAATACGTCGGCGTCTTCCTCTTCTTCAAAGAAAGGAGTCGCTGATACTGCGCTTTGATTGCGCGCAACGACGGCACGAATACGCTGAAGTTTGGCAGCAACGCTTTCACTGTCGCCCTCAGGGGCGGGCGTAAAAGGCGAGGCTGGGGCCTCCGCAACGGGTTCGGAAATTTCAATTTCTGGTTCGGGCGCTTCCTGAACAATGGCTTCCGCAGGTGCGGGTTGCTCTGCTACAGGTTCTTGTTCGACGTGTTCAGCTTCGGATCGCGGCAAAGAAGTGGGCTCTTCGGACGCACGCAACAAAATGCTGTTATCGCCAACCTTAGCTTCAACGCGTTTCTTAATTTCGTGCTCAGCGATCCGGGCTAGCATATCGGCATCCGGTGTCGCCGGCTCTGCACCAAAGTAGCGGTCATCTGCCGCCAGATCACGGAAATACTCTGCGATTGCCTTCATCGTGGAAAAGGAATCGTCGAACCCCTCCAATGTGCACGAAAATGTGCCATAGGAGACCGTAAGTATTTTGCTCGCTCCGACCATCGTTCTGCTCGCTTTCTCTTAAACCTGCAAGAAACTGTTTACCATCGAATGCATCCTAGAAAGGACCAGATGTGGGATTTTTCCGGTATCATTTCAGGGCAACATTGTGTCCAAAGGCGAAAAAACGCATCAAACGACAATGAAAAGACACATTATACACGATTCGGGCCCAATAACATTGATCGGGGCGGGTGCTGCTGCTGACGGTGCGCTTGCGGCGGCTCTGGCGATTGCGCCGAATCTCGTGGCGGCAGATGGCGGCGCGCAGGTCGCGCTTGCAGAAGGCCATATGCCCTTGGCAGTGATTGGTGATTTTGATTCAGTAAGTTCTGAGACAAAAGCAGCCATACCAGCAGAACGCTTACATCAGTTTGCCGAGCAGGATACCACTGACTTCGAGAAATGCATTTCACGTATCTCAGTGCCTCTTATTCTTGGTGTTGGGTTCAACGGCGCACGGTTAGATCATGAACTTTCCGCGCTTTCAGTCATGGCGCGCTATCCTGATCAGCCGTGTATTCTGATTGGGGCCCACGATATCACCTTTCTCGCGCCGACTGAAATCGAACTGGATCTGAAGCCTGGCAGCCGTGTTTCCCTGTTCCCAATGGGACCTGTCAGTGGGTCGTCCGAAGGTTTGCGCTGGGCGATTGATGAAATTCCATTTGCGCCCGATGGTTTGGTAGGCACGTCAAACATCGTTACCGGACCTGTGCGCCTGAGTTTTTCTGCGGCAAAGATGTTGTTGATCCTGCCGCGTGACGCCCTTCCCGAATGCGTCAGGGTGTTTCTGTCGCGAGCCGCGCCATAGCCTGCTCTCTGAGCAATATGTAAATACCCGCGCCGACCGTTATCAGAATGCCTATCGCGGCGAGCCCGTTTGGAAAGTCCCTGAAGAAAAACCAGCCAATCACGGTGGCAAAGGGGATTTCAAGATATTGCACCGGGGCGAGTGTTGCTGAGGGGGCGAAACGCAGCGACCATGTCATCAGCAGATGGGCCGAAGTGCCCAGAACGCCGATGCCGACAAGAAGCACCCAGTTAAAAGTTGATGGCCATACAAAGCCAAACGCCGCAATTTCATTTGCCGCCCCGAACAAAAGAATGGGGGTTAGCGCCACACACGCCATGATCCCGTTCACCGCCTGAAGGCTGATAGGGTCGACTTCTTTGGCAATTTGTCTCGTAACAAGCATGAAGAGCGCAAAGACAACCGCGACCAGAAGGGGCAGCAGTGCGGGTAATCCAACAGCCGAAAAGCTAGGCTGTATCACCAGAAGCGTTCCCGCAAACCCAACGCAACAGGAGATAATTCTGCGATAGCCCACCTCTTCGTTCAGCACGAAACGACCAAGCAGCAGCATGATGAAGGGCATCACAAAGGCAATTGCAACCGCGTCTGCCAGGGGCAAAAACCGAAGCGACGTGAACATCGCACCGATACCGACGATATGCAGCAGGCTGCGTATAAAGGCGAGCGTTGTGACGCGCCGCGACATTTTCCAGTGCCGTCGCGTTGCGATGACGATTGGCGCCAGGATGATTGCCTGCGCTGCAAACCGGACAATCAGAAGCTGGCCTAATGGGATGGTGTCGCCCAGCATCTTTGCCATCCCGTCACCAAGGAGTGCGAGAACGCAAAAGCCAATCATCAAAAGAAGGCCAAGGAAAGGGCGGTCAGGTGTCATCCGCGCGACGCTAGGCGGCGGAATGCAAAATGGCAATGGCGGTTAAGGGGGTGGTGTTGGCAAGCGGCTCAACCTTCGTTCCCGTGTGAACACATAGATGCCAGAGCCGACGATGATCACGATCCCCAGAAACGTCAGCGCATCAGGCAAGTCAGAGAAAATCCAATATCCAAGTGCGGTTGCAGCCACGATTTCAAGATATTGCAAGGGGGCGATCGTCGCCGCAGGCGCCAGTGACAAGGCAAAGCTGACAAAGATATGTGCTATGGTCGCAGACATGCCAACACCCAGAAGCATCAGGAACCCATATCGCTCCGGAAACGTCGGGTCGAGCGCGACCGAACCACTTCCGTCAAAGAACCACAGAACGGGAAAGGCCAATCCGATTGCCGCAATGGCGGTATAGGCTTGCAAGGTAACCGGATGCATTGCGACCGCCATGCGCCGTGTCAGGACCATGTAGAACGCAAAACAAAGCGCAGTTCCCAACGGAAACATAGCCACGGGCCCAAAGGCGGCGAAACTGGGTTTTATCACCAAGAGCGCGCCACCAAAGCCGACAAGGCAGGCAATGATTCGGCGCGGCCCAACGGCCTCACCCAGCAAGAATCCCCCAAGCAAGGTGAGAATAAAAGGCTCGACAAAGAAGATCGCAATCGCATCAGCCAAGGGCATAACGCGGATCGCGGCAACAAAGCATCCGGTTGCCAGCAGGATCAACGCGGCGCGTACAATATGCAAACCAAGTTCATGGCTATTAGGCCGGTGCAACCATCCAAACATCGCCGCCATCGGCAAAAGCATAATTCCCTGAACGGTAAAGCGCGCTGCAATGATCTGACCGACCGGAATTTCGCTTGGCACCAGTTTGGCGAAGGCATCAATCAGTGGGCCAAAAATCGAGAATGTCATCATGCAAAGCACACCCAGCACGACACGATCACTTTTGGCGGCGACTGTTGCCATCAGCAGTTGGGGACGTTGACGGCCAACCCGCCGAGAGAGGTTTCCTTGTATTTCTCGCTCATGTCCTCGCCGGTCTGGCGCATCGTTTCGATCGCGCTGTCCAGCGGCACCAGATGGTTGCCATCACCGCGCAACGATAAGGAGGCTGCGGAAACAGCCTTGATCGCTCCTAGGCCGTTTCGCTCGATGCAGGGCACCTGAACAAGACCTTTCACCGGGTCACAAGTCATCCCAAGATGATGCTCGAGTGCGATCTCGGCAGCATTTTCAACCTGCTTTACCGAGCCACCCAGAACAGCACAAAGGCCAGCAGCGGCCATCGCTGCGGCGGAGCCAACTTCAGCCTGGCAGCCGCATTCTGCGCCAGAGATCGAAGCGTTGTGTTTCACCAAACCGCCTATAGCGGCGGCTGTGAGCATGAAGTCAGCGATACGTATAGAGGTAGCGCCCGGGACATGGTCCAGCCAGTAACGAATAACCGCAGGAACGACGCCAGCAGCACCATTCGTCGGCGCGGTGACAACCTGACCTCCAGCGGCGTTTTCCTCGTTCACCGCCATCGCATAGACGCTCATCCAGTCGTTTATGATATGTGGTGCGCTCAGGTTCATGCCCTGTTCGGCGACAAGCGCGTCGTGAATTCCCTTGGCGCGTCTGCGAACAGACAGACCGCCGGGTAAAATACCATCAGTGATCAGGCCACGTTCAATGCAGTCGTTCATGACCTGCCAGATGCGTTCCATGTCGTAGTCAAGCTCTGAATGGCTGCGGTGCACAAGTTCGTTCGCGCGCTTCATCTCAGCGATTGTTTTGCCGCTTTCTTCTGCCATGGCCAGCATCTGATTTGCCGTGTTGAACGGGTAGGGATAGGCCACTGCCGAAGGTTTCTTTGCGGCGCCTACGGCCAGTTCCTTTTCGGTCAGAACAAAACCACCGCCGATGGAATAGTAAGTCTCCTGAAGGATTACGTCGCCCTGACTGTCTGTTGCCATCAGGATCATGCCATTCGCGTGACCGGGCAGGGCGGGGCCATAGTCAAAGACCAGATCGCTGTCGGGATTAAACCCCAACTCTGGCAGGCCTTCTGGATGCACTGTCTTTGTGGACCGAATTTCAGCAAGGACAGTCTCCGCCTTGGCGGCGTCATAGTTTTCCGGCAAAAATCCGGCGAGCCCCAATATGGTTGCACGATCTGTCGCATGTCCAACACCGGTAAACGCCAATGAACCATGCAGCGAGCCACGCACTCCAGCAGGATGAAACGGGCTGGCGCGCAGCAAATCCAGAAACCGGGCACCGGCAACCATCGGACCCATCGTGTGTGAGGAAGACGGGCCAACACCCACTTTGAACATGTCGAAAACAGAAAGAAACATGGTGATCGGTCTTTCAGGTGGCGCCGCCTTCAGAGGGGCAGGCGTAGGTGGGGTTGGAAAAGGGTGTAAGGCCTAATCCTTCGGCCTCGGCAGCAGAAATAACTGCGGGCCGGATTTCAAGGTTTCGTGCCAGTGTCAACAAGTTTGGTGTTTCTGACAGGTTGAACCAGTTTGCGTCATCTGTTGGGTATAGCATCAACCATCGCAAACAGGCAGCAAGATAGTAGTCCAGGATCGATGGTTCAGAAGACCCGAGCCACGCCGGAGCTGTACCGGTGATGCTGTCAAAGACAGAGAGGCTTTTTCGTAGCCGTTCCTTTACCAGTTCACGGTAGCTGGAAATCGCAATAGGCTCTGATCCGACATATTTTTCTGTATAGAACATTTGCCGCAGGTCGGTGTGAACGGCGTTTGATAAAAAGAAAAGCCATTTCAAAAACATTGCGCGTTCAGGGTGCCTTGGGGGAGGTGCCATGTATCCATGCGTTTCCGATAGCCAAAGCAAAATTGCTCCTGTCTCAAACATTGGCCCCTGGGGCGTTTCCAGCACAGGGATCAGGCCTTGAGGATTTAACGCCAGATACGCGGGACTGCGTTGCTCATTTTTGGAGCGATCAACCAGAACGCAGTCGTAAGGCACGGCAAGCTCCTCAAGCACGAGGCGCACGATGAGCGATGCGTTGTCAGGTGCATAATGCAGCTTGTACATGGGGCGACTCCGTTTTGGGCAGGTGATACGATTTTGGGGTTTTCGGCGCGCCAGAAAGCGACACCGAACGACCAGACCGACGATATTTGCGCCATAGAATTGCGAATTTTGTATATTTGGTGCGCGCACCGTCAAAGATCAGCCACAAGAGCGTCATTTCCCCCCTCGCAGCCCGGCGTGACATTTCGTATAAGGCGATAAGCATTTTAAGGAGTCGCTGCCATGACCGGAGAATTGTCACCAATCGACAAGGCAAAATTTGTTGCCGCCAAACGTGCCTGCGACTACGTCGAAGACGGAATGCGCGTTGGGTTGGGAACAGGGTCAACGGCTGCGTGGATGGTGCGTTGTCTGGGTGAATTGGTGCGGGATGACGGGTTGAATATTGTCGGCGTCCCCACCTCAAGCCGCACTGCCGACTTGGCACGCCAGGTAGGGATCAATGTCACATCGCTTGACGAGGCCCGCTGGCTCGACGTGACAATTGACGGGGCAGATGAATACGATGGCAACCTCAACCTTATCAAAGGCGGTGGCGGCGCATTGTTGCAGGAAAAAATAGTGGCAACCGCCAGCGATCAGATGGTTGTCATAGCTGATATCTCCAAAAAGGTTGAAACACTTGGTGCCTTTCCATTGCCAATAGAAGTTATTCCTTTTGGCTGGCAGACAACCAAGGCACTGGTTGAGGAGACGCTGATCGGTCTTGATGTTCTTGGCCGCACGACAACATTGCGGATGAATGGTGATGCTGCCTTTGTGACGGATGAAGGGAACTATATTCTTGATCTTCATCTTCACCGGATCGCAAACCCGCGTCAGATGTCTCTGGTGATCAACCAGATACCGGGTGTCGTGGAAAACGGGTTGTTCATAGACATTTGTGACGCAGTTGTGATCGGGTATGGGAGTGGAAAAGTCGAAGTACATGACATAAATGCGGGGACTGTCGAAGAGGACAAGATAGACTTTGTTGAAAACGCGAACCTCTTCTCTGATCTTTAATCCGAAGGGTGCTTCATGACTTTTGACTATGATCTTTTTGTAATTGGCGGTGGTTCTGGTGGTGTGCGGGCAGCACGGCTGGCAGCGGGCGACGCGGGTGCTAAAGTGGGCTTGGCTGAAGAATACCGTATGGGTGGAACTTGTGTGATCCGTGGGTGTGTTCCGAAAAAACTAATGGTTTTTGCGTCCACCTATGGTGAAATAATTGAAGACGCCCGTGCTTACGGCTGGGCTGACGCCGAGGCAGGAAGCTTTGACTGGCAGGTGTTCCGCCCAAAACTCAGGGCAGAACTTGATCGGCTGGAAGGTGTTTACCGCAATGTTCTGAAGACCAATGGAGTCACAGCCTATGACGCGCGTGCAACTGTCGTCGATGCGCATACGGTTGAACTGTCTACAGGTGAGCGTTTTTCAACAAAACACATCCTTGTTGCGACAGGTGGCCACCCGTTTGTGCCAAATATTCCGGGAGCAGAACATACGATTACGTCGAACGAGATATTCCTGCTCAATGAGCTTCCTAAATCTGTTCTGATCGTGGGCGGCGGTTTTATCGCCTGTGAGTTCGCCTGCATTCTGAATGGTTTGGGCGTTGACGTTACCCAGTATTACCGCGGCGAGCAGATTTTGCGCGGCTTTGATGGCGAAGCACGCGGTCATATTTCAGATGAAATGCGCGCAAATGGAATAAATCTCCATGTCGGAACAGATGTTATTTCGGTTGAAAAGGTCGAAGATGGCCTGAAAGTCGTCGGTACAAATGGCGACGAAGCGGTCTATGACCATGTGATGTATGCAACGGGCAGGGTGCCGAATACGTCAAACCTTGGCCTCGAAAACGCCGGCGTTGCGCTGGGCCGCAAAGGCGAAATTATTGTCGATGAATATTCGCAAACCGCGGTACCATCGATTTACGCGGTCGGCGACGTGACAAACCGGATCAACCTGACACCTGTCGCCATTCGTGAAGGTGTTGCTTTCGTTGAGACTGTGTTCAAAGGTAACCCGACGGCACCGGACCATGATCTTGTCCCATCCGCCGTTTTTACCCAGCCTGAATTTGGAACGATTGGCCTGACAGAAGAAGAAGCAGTTGAACAGGGCCCGATAGAAGTGTACTCAACAGCGTTCAAGCCGATGCACTCCAGCTTTGCCGGGCGTGAAAACCGGGTGATGATGAAGCTTATCGTATCTAAAACGGATAGGCGGGTGTTGGGCTGTCATATCGTCGCAGATCATGCTGGCGAATTGATCCAGTTGGCAGGCATAGCCGTAAAGATGGGTGCAACCAAAGAAGATTTTGACCGTACGGTAGCCGTTCACCCGACGATGTCCGAAGAATTAGTAACCTTAAAGACACCCGTGCGTGAAACTTGAAAATAGCGTAGAGATAACCACGTAGAACAATAAGTAATTGACCATAAAAGGGGAACATACCCGAATGTCAGGAAATAATGGCGGCCCGTGGGGCGGCGGAGGATCAGGCGGCGGTGATGACGACAACCGCGGCGGCGGTCGCAAACCCGGTGGCGACGGCCCTCAGATTCCGGAAATCGATGAACTTGTAAAGAAAGGCCAGGAGCAGCTACGCGTCCTTATGGGCGGGCGTGGCGGCGGTGGCCGGGGTAACAAAGGTGACAGCGGTGGACCCAAGTTCACCCGCGGAACGTTTGGGCTGGGTTTTCTTGCCCTGATTGGGCTCTGGGCCTTTGCATCCTTTTACTCGGTGAAGCCGGAAGAAAAGTCAGTTGAACTGTTTCTCGGCGAATTCTTGGAAATTGGCAATCCGGGCCTCAACTTCGCACCCTGGCCGGTTGTGTCAGCAGAAGTCATTCCAGTGACGCGCGAGCAGACGGAAGACATTGGTGTCGGTGCCCGTGGTTCTGATGCCGGACTTATGCTGACCGGCGACGAAAACATCGTTGATATTGATTTTCAGGTGGTCTGGAACATCAATGATCCGGCTAAGTTCCTGTTTAATTTGGCTGAACCAGTACTAACAATTCGCGCTGTGTCTGAATCGGCCATGCGTGAAATCGTTGCGCAATCAGAGCTCGCGCCGATTTTGAACCGGGATCGTGAATCGATCGCGACCCGGCTGCTTGAACTTATTCAGCTGACGCTTGATAGCTACAGCAGTGGTGTGACAATCGTACGGGTTAACTTTGACCGTGCTGACCCACCTGAAACGGTGATTGCATCTTTCCGCGATGTTCAGGCTGCGGAACAGGAACGTGACCGTCTGCAAAAGCAAGCTGACGCCTATGCCAACCAGGTGCTTGCGGGTGCCCGTGGTGAAGCAGCGCAAGTTCTTGAGCAGGCCGAAGGTTACCGCGCCCGCGTGGTGAACGAGGCCGAAGGTGAAGCCAGCCGCTTTAGTGCTGTTTTGGGCGAGTATCTAAAAGCGCCCGAAGTGACGCGCCGTCGTCTTTACATCGAAACGATGGAAGAGGTGCTGGGCAATGTCGACAAAATGATAATTGACGGAGATTCATTTGGTGAGGGCGGTCAGGGTGTTGTGCCTTACCTGCCGCTGAATGAATTACGCCGTAGTGGGGGAAATAACTGATGCGGAAATCTACCTTAATCCTACCTGCTATCGTCGTCGTCGTTGCGGGTTTGCTATCATCGGTCTTTATCGTAGACGAACGTGAAACGGCTCTCGTACTTCAGTTTGGTCGTGTGGTCGCTGTCAAAGAGGACCCAGGGCTGTCCTTTAAGATTCCCCTGATTCAGGAAGTTGTCACCTATGACGACCGCATTCTGAGCCGGGATATCGACCCGCTGGAAGTGACGCCAAAGGATGACCGGCGGCTTGTTGTTGATGCGTTTGCCCGCTACCGGATCGTTGATGTCAATCAGTTCCGGCAGGCTGTTGGCGTTGGCGGAATCCCGGCTGCAGAAACGCGTCTCGATTCAATTTTACGATCAAAAACACGGGAAATTCTTGGTTCTGTAACATCCAATGACATCTTGTCGTCAGACCGGGCTGCGTTGATGTTACGCATTCGCAATGCTGCAATTACAGATGCGCGGGCACTGGGCCTGGATGTGATCGACGTACGTTTGAAACGCACCGACCTTCCGCGTGAAAACCTTGAGGCAACATTTGCAAGGATGCGGGCCGAACGAGAACGTGAGGCAACGGATGAACGGGCACGCGGTAACGAGGCGGCGCAGCGAATTCGTGCGCTTTCTGATCGTACCGTGGTCGAACTGGTCTCGGATGCAAAGCGCCAGTCTGAAATTATCCGTGGTGAAGCGGACGCACGCCGAAACGCAATTTTCGCCGAGGCTTTCGGTGCGAACCCCGAATTCTTCGAATTCTATCGCTCACTTGGGGCATATCGTGCTGCGCTACAGGGAAGCAACACGATGCTTGTTCTGTCGCCTGAGAGCGAGTTCTTTGGCTACCTGAAATCTGCAACGCCAGAGTAAAGAGGCCAGAGTGATCAAAACGATTCTTCTGGCAATTGGACTTGTTTTAGCTGTCGAGGGGCTGGTGCTTGCACTGGCCCCTTCGCGTGTTGAGGATATGCTTGCAGCGTTACGTGATATGCCGGTCGATACACGCCGTCTAATTGGCCTGATCGCCGTTGCAGCGGGAACATTGGCAATCTGGCTTGCGAAGTCGGCCTTTGCTTGAGAATATGGGCGATATACTGCCATGCTCACGCGCATTTTATGTTTTAAGATGCAGTTAATGCTCTGACAGAGTTGAAGTTGCACCAATAAGACCAAGATATAATAAAACTAAAGCCGGGAAATCCGGTTATCGTTGAGCCAATACAAAAGGAGTTCACTGTGAAACCTCAGGCTATTCCCCTTTCCGTACGCAAGATCGCGCCGGTACGGGCCTTTTGGATGCTTGTGATGGGATTTGCGTTAGTCATAGCGCAAACGCTTTCTGCAGCTGCACGCGGCGCACCCGAGAGCTTTGCCGATCTGGCCGAGCAAATCAGCCCCGCTGTTGTGAATATTACGACGACGACTGTCGTCGCGTCCCGGACCGGCCCAAACCTCGGTCCGATTGTTCCGGAAGGCTCGCCCTTTGAAGATTTCTTTCGCGATTTCAACCGACGTAATAACCAGCAAGGAGAGCGTCCCGCGCGTCGCAGTCAGGCTTTAGGGTCCGGTTTTGTTATCTCTGAAGACGGTTTTATCGTCACCAATAACCACGTCATCGAAGGTGCGGACGAAATTCTGATCGAGTTTTTCTCGGGTGAAGAGCTGCCTGCGACTGTGGTTGGTACTGACGCAAATACGGATATCGCGCTTTTGAAAGTGGAAAGCGACGACCCCCTTGATTTTGTATCCTTCGGTGATAGCGACATCATGCGCGTTGGCGATTGGGTCATGGCTATGGGCAATCCGCTTGGTCAGGGCTTCTCTGTCTCTGCCGGAATTATCTCTGCCCGCAACCGGGCGCTTTCGGGTACCTATGACGACTATCTTCAGACAGACGCCGCGATTAACCGGGGCAACTCAGGTGGTCCATTGTTCAACATGGAAGGCGAAGTTGTCGGCGTAAACACCGCGATCTTGTCACCGAATGGCGGGTCCATCGGGATCGGTTTTGCGATGTCATCAGCTGTTGTAAGCCGGGTCGTGAACCAGTTGCAGGAATTTGGTGAAACGCGCCGTGGATGGCTTGGCGTTCGTATTCAGGATGTGACGGAAGATGTCGCAGAAGCACTGGGACTCGAGACAGCCGCAGGTGCGCTGGTTACCGATGTGCCAACGGGCCCTGCCGAAGAAGCGGGTATGGAATCTGGCGATGTGATTATGTCTTTTGATGGTCATGAAGTCTCAGATACCCGTGATCTGGTGCGTCAGGTCGGCAATACCGAAGTTGGCAAAGCTGTTCGGGTTGTTGTTTTCCGCGAGGGTGGAACGCAAACCCTGCTTGTGACTTTGGGCCGCCGTGAAACCGCAGAAGGTGCAGAGCCGGCGTCAGCCACTCCTGAGAAAGTACCAGCGAACCGCGACCTTCTTGGTCTGAGCCTGTCTGAAATGACGGACGAATTGCGTGAACAGCTTGGCCTTGAGAAGGCAACCCAAGGCCTTGTGATCACCAATGTCGCCGAAGATTCTGGTGCCTTTGCGAAAGGCCTGCGCAGCGGTGACGTGATCACCGAGGCCGGTCAGCGGCAAGTGCGCTTAATTGCAGATCTGGAAGAGCGGATCAACGATGCGCGCGACGCCGGACGCAAATCGATCCTGCTTCTGGTACGTCGCGAGGGAGAGCCAAGATTTGTGGCTTTGCCGCTTAGCTGACGTTAACCTCGATAGCAAATATATAAAGGGCTCCTTTGGGGGCCCTTTTTCATAGAGGGCTTCTACTCAAGGAATTCTGAGTAAGCATCTAAGGAATTTGAGAATATGAGTTCACACCCGAAGAACAGGCCGATTAAAATTCGCCCTTTTGAAGACAATGATGCCGGGCAAGTCCGAGACTTGTTCATCAAGGTCAACCGCCTGCTCGCGCCGCCTCAACAAAAAGAAGCGTTTGAAGGTTACATTACCCGCTCACTGGCCGAAGAAATTGATCGGATAAGTGACTACTATGCCCGAATAGAGGGTGGTTTCTGGGTGGCGGTGAATGGTGAAAATATCGTCGGTATGTTTGGTCTTGAACCGTCGTCATCAGAGGCAATGGAGTTGCGCCGCATGTATGTTGACCCGCAAGCCCGGCGCCAGGGGATAGCGCAAAAAATGCTGAGTTTCGCGGAAGATGAATGCCGACGGCGTCGCCGGCCAAACATGGACTTGAGTACATCGGAGTTACAGGGCGATGCGCTCAGGTTTTACCAAAAATGCGGCTATCAATTGGTGCGCGAAGAAATAGCGGACACTGCCAGCATCAAAACATTGGGCGGCGGTATCCGACGCTTTCATTTCACCAAAAAACTTTGAGTACTGTTGTTGAAAACGCTGGTTTTGGCGCGGCAGATTGTTTGAACGCCGCGTTGAATTGAAATGAAGTTTGCCGCAATAGATAGGGACTAGCCCAAAGGGATTTGTGACACAACGACAGCCTCTATTCAGCCCTCAGATCATACGCAATCAGGCCCAGTTGGCGTGCGGTATCAAGTGCGATAATACTGCTGTCACGGCCCTGTGGTGCTTGATAGGCACGGATCGCGGTGCGTGTACGTGCGTCAAGCACACCGCTGATCGGGCCACGATAAAACCCCCGCACGGTCAAAGCGCGTTGCAGCGAAGACAGGAATTCATGGTCTAGCTGGTTCGCGCAGGGCGTTTGAAACCTTAATTCCTGACGCGGTTGCACGATTTTCTGGTGGGTTTGTGTTGAATAGATTGCCGGGCTGGTCACGCTGCCGTCCTCTGCCCGAATTTCCGACTGAACCAGGATTTGTTCCGTGACCGTTTCCAGGACTGCTGGGCTTTTGTCGATCCCCCAACAACTACCGCTTGGTGCGCCCTCGGGTACCGCTGCGGGTGTGTAGGCGACGTTACTGCCCCTTTGTGCAAGCGAACCTGTCATCGTAGCCGCCTGACAAGCGGACAACATCAGGGTCACAAGGACCAATGGTGTATTTTTTCTGATCACTGCTCTAAGCGCTCTCTGATGACGCAAGTTGCCGGACAATAGCCCGTTTTGTCATCGGACAAAAGAAAATTGGCAACCATCCCGCCCGAAACCGACGTTAATTTGAACACAGAATGCAAAAGAGTCTGGCGCAGAAAGCGCTGCGCCGCTAAAGGGGGTCTGGAGAAAAACCTGCTCTAGGGAAATGAAGCGAATGGCAAAGATCACCTATATCGAATTTGGCGGCGTTGAACATGTTGTCGAAGTCGCAAACGGGCTGACTGTGATGGAAGGCGCGCGCGACAATAACATTCCCGGCATCGAAGCCGATTGTGGCGGAGCCTGCGCCTGCTCAACCTGCCATGTTTACATCCACCCGGACTGGGCTGAAAAGTTGCCAGTAAAAGATGCGATGGAAGAAGACATGCTTGATTTCGCCTATGAGCCTGATGCCGACCGGTCGCGTCTGACCTGTCAGATCAAGGTTACTGATGCGCTTGACGGGCTGATCGTTCAAATGCCTGAAAAGCAAATCTGATATGCTGCGGGCGGGGCTTTTAGGTCTGTCCGTCTTATGCGCCGCACAAGTCAGCGCGGCAGAGATTATTTCTGCGCGCTATGCCGAACCTACGACACGCTATGGTCATGGCATCCTTGGGGACGCGATTGAACATGGCGCGCTAAGATTGCGACTGGCGGATGGCCAGCGGGTTATTATTCGGCTTCCGGATACTCATGTGTTTGAAGATACAGCCCCCCGTCTTGCCGACGTCGACAATGATGGCACACCAGAGGTGATTGTCGTTGAAACCGATGTTGCGCGCGGTGCATCGCTCGCGATTTACGACGAAACCGGCAAGGTTGCGGAAACTCGGCACATAGGTCGCCCTAATCGGTGGTTGGCCCCGGTTGGTGCCGCTGATCTGGATGGGGATGGCTATGTGGAGATCGCTTATGTTGATCGTCCACATCTTGCGAAACTCCTAAAGATCTGGCGTTTCAGGGACGGCAAACTGGAACTGGTTGCTGAAATATCAGGTTTAACAAACCATCAAATCGGCCAGCGCGAAATTTCTGGTGGAGTGGCCTCCTGTCCGGATGGGCCTGTTCTGGTGACCGCCAATGCAAATTGGACAAAGGTTATGGCAACGTCCTTCAGGAATGGTGCCTATGTATCCGTGCCTGTTGCAGATTTTTCGGGCCCAACATCTTTCGAAAACGCCGCGATCTGTTCCAAATAGAATACCCCAAACCTACCTCAGCTTAAGCCATATCTGGTTGCACGTTGGTGCGTCTTATTTGAAGTTATGATCTAGCGTTTTTGTCCGCGATTTCAAAGCGCACGCCAGCCAATATCTGACCGGCAAAATCCTTCGGGCCAATCAATCTGCTCAACCATCGCATAGGCGCGGTCGCGCGCTTCCGAAAGGCTTGCACCGCGCGCCGTCACATTTAACACCCGACCACCGGTTGCAACGGTTTTGCCATCCCTCTCGGATGTTCCGGCATGAAATACCATCTCGGAACTTGTTTCAGGCAAACTGCCCAATCCACTTATGACGCTGCCCTTTTCGTAAGCGCCGGGGTATCCCTTGGCGGCCATCACGACGCTCAGCGCATGATCGTCTGCCCAGTTAACTTGCGCTTCGTTCAATCGCCCTTCGGCGCAGGCAAGAAGCAGATCAAGTGCCTGTGCCCCCAAACGCATCATCAGCACCTGGCATTCAGGGTCACCGAAACGCACGTTATATTCCACCAGTCGAGGTTGGCCGTCTTTGATCATCAGGCCCGCAAACAGAATTCCCTGAAAGGGTGTGCCGCGCCGCGTCATCTCGGCAATCGAAGGCAGGATGATTTCGTCCATGGCCTTGGCCACAACCGCATCATTCATCACGGGGGCAGGGGAATAGGCCCCCATCCCACCGGTGTTCGGTCCTTCATCGCCATCATAGGCGCGTTTGTGATCTTGCGCTGTGCCAATCGGAAGGGCTGTTTTACCGTCACACAGAACGAAGAAAGATGCTTCTTCCCCGTCCATGAATTCTTCAATCACAACCTCGGAACCCGCTTCGCCAAACTCGCCGCCAAACATGTCGTCAATCGCGGCAAGTGCATCAGCTTCTTCCATCGCGACGATCACGCCTTTACCTGCTGCCAATCCGTCGGCCTTTACAACAATCGGTGCGCCTTCTTTGCGAACGTAAGCCTTTGCTGCTTCGGCGTCGGTGAACCGTGCGTAGGCGGCAGTTGGTGCTTTGGCCGCATCGCAGACCTCTTTGGTGAAGGATTTTGAGGCTTCCAGCTTTGCGGCCTCAACAGAAGGCCCAAAGCACAAAATTCCGGCTGCGCGAACAGCATCCGCTACACCCTCGGCAAGCGGCGCTTCCGGGCCAACGATCACAAAATCCACCGTGTTTTCTTCTGCAAAGACGGCAACAGCAGCCCCATCCATAATGTCAAGGCTGGCACATTCCGCGATTTCCGCGATCCCCGCATTGCCGGGGGCCACGATCAGCCGGTCACACTTTGGGTTCTGTTTGATTGCCCAGGCCAGCGCATGTTCCCGCCCGCCGCCACCTAAAATCAGGATGTTCATTGCCCACACTCCTTGGCCTTCGCTTGGCGGCGTTCTAAGGTGCAGGCGAGCACATGACAAGCGAGCAGAGATGTCTGACCTGATTGATGACCCGGCCGAAGGCCTGAACGCCCCGGAATTCACCGTGACCGAAATTTCGGGTGCCGTGAAACGTACCATAGAAAGTTCGTTTTCCCGCGTCAGGGTCAGGGGCGAAATTGGTCGCGTCTCGATGCCGCGCTCGGGTCATATCTACCTTGACCTGAAAGATGATCGCTCGGTTCTTTCTGCCGTTATCTGGAAAGGCGTCGCCGCACGTCTGCAGACCCAGCCGGAAGAGGGGATGGAGGTTGTCGCGACAGGAAAACTCACGACTTTCGGCGGGCAGTCAAAATACCAGATGGTGATTGAAGATATCGCTCCCGCCGGAATGGGCGCGCTGATGGCGATGCTTGAAAAGCGCAAAAAAACGCTAGAAGCAGAAGGTCTTTTTGATCCCGGGCGAAAGAAAGAACTGCCTTACCTGCCCGAGGTGATTGGCGTAATCACCTCGCCGTCAGGTGCAGTGATCCGCGATATCCTGCATCGTCTGCGGGATCGTTTCCCGCGCAAGGTGCTGCTCTGGCCCGTGGCGGTGCAAGGTGCGAAATGCGCGCCCGAAGTCACGCGCGCTATCGAAGGCTTTAACGCGATGACGCCCGGTGGCGCGATCCCACGGCCCGATTTGCTGATTGTTGCCCGTGGTGGTGGCTCGATCGAGGATCTCTGGGGCTTCAACGAAGAAATCGTTGCTCGCGCAGCGGCGGCCTCTGATATTCCCCTGATATCCGCCGTCGGGCATGAGACAGACACCACTCTGATCGATTTCGCCTCCGACATGCGCGCACCCACACCCACAGCAGCGGCAGAGCTTGCAGTCCCGGTGCGGCTAGAGCTTCTGGGCTGGGTCGGAGAGCAGGAGGCGCGTCTGGCCCGTGCGCTCAGCCAAAGCATAAACCAACGCCAGCAACGCCTGCGCGATCTAGCACGTGCTTTGCCAAACCCGCAGGCACTGGTCGATCAGGCATCGCAAAAGCTCGACTTTACGGGGGGCCGTCTTGCGCCCGCCTTGCAAAAAGCGGTTCAGGTCAAACGGCTCGCGCTTGAAAAACGCGCGGCTCCGCTTCAAGGGGCGACACTTGCCCAACGTATTCGCCATGAAGATACCAGATTAAAGTCAACGGCGAGGCGTCTTGCATCTGGGTTATCAAGCAACACGAATACTCAGCGCCGTGTGTATGACAAAACTGCTCAACGTTTGCGACCGTTGGCATTGAAACAGGAAGTTGACCGCAAAAGGACCGCCTTTTCAGCGCTGTCCCAACGTTTGTCGATCGCTGCACTCAATCAAACAGGTCGCTGGCGGAATCGCATAGATGCGTTGGAACGTTTGCACCAGACACTCGGATACAAGGAAACCCTGAAACGCGGCTATGTGGTTGTGCGTAGCCAGGATCAGCTCGTCACGTCAAAAGTTGAGGCGGAAAAAGCCACCGAGCTTGAGATCGAGTTTCAGGATGGTCGCCTCGCCACCGGGCCATCGGCCAGTCCCAAACCTCCGCAAAAGGCAAAGCCATCCCCGCCAAAACCTGATCAAGGCAGCTTATTCTGATCGGTTCCGTACTCTTTCTTTTTCCAGAAAATATCCCCGCCGGAGGCTTCTGCCTTTCCGGCTAAGCGCCAACGTCAGGCCCAAGGCAATACAGCGATTGCTGACTCTGATTCAGCTCGTAAAGCGTCGTTTCGGCTGGATCGTTTTCAAACCGTGCCACCATGCGCCCGTCATCCAGATAAAAAGACCAGCATTGTGGCGAAAGGTCCGCTTCATAGACAAAACAGATCAGATCCAACTCAACGAACCATTCACCATCGATGCAATGCCCATCCAGAAAAGACCAGCGGACCCGGCGTCCTGACAGGTATTCTTCTGCGCCGTAAGGTGTTGATTTTAAACCATATGAAAAGGTTCTCCCAACGGTGTACTCGTCAAACTGTTCAGGGGTCATCAATGTCTCCGCAGATAGCGGTGTAGCTAAAAACAGACAGAGCAGGGCGATTTTTTCCATGCTCTACTGTGCCAAAAATCGTTCAATCTGACCAGACAAGATATCTCAGCTCGCAAATAATTTGTCGATCAGGCAGTGGGGCTCGCTGAGTTCGCGGCGTTCTGCCAATGCGTTACCAATGGATCCATCTTTCTTCTCCAATACCGCGGAAACAGCGCAAGCAGTGCCATGATCGGCATGCTGCGTGGCAGCGTTGGGGCGGTTTGACGCTGAGGCAATGAAAGTGACGGAAAGGGTTTTGCCGGGTTTTCATGGTGGTCGCTGTGTCGTGGAGCATGAAGCATCATAAGGCTTGAATACCAATGCGGTGCATTCCAACTGTGGTGCGCAGCAAGCGGTTCAAGCGTTCCGTTTTCATGCATTGCGCGCGATAATCCATAGTGCTGTACGTAGTCTGACAACATCAACTGGACCTGCGCGTAAAACGCAAGCGCCAGTAGGGCGATGCAACCGCTAAAGCCACCAACCATTGCTGCAACAAACAGAAATCCGAAGGCACCAAGGGTGTAGCTAATGTAGGGGTGCGCAAATTGTGATTTTCCCGAACGTCGCAGCATTTCGCGATCAATTTCGAACCCCGCCTGAAAAGATCCAAACCAGGCGCGCGGCAGAAAGCGATAAAATGATTCGCCTAGTTGCGCGGAATTCGGATCATGGACGGACCCCACAAACCGATGGTGAATCAGCCTGTGCGCGGTTGTGTGATGCCCGAACAGAAGCGAGATAAACACCCATTTCCCAAGGTTAAATCCCAGGCGGTCGGGGCGGTGAATTAGTTCATGCGCGTTCGAATTGCTGATTTGTCCGAAGTACAACCCAAAGCTCAGGAAGCCCCCTGCTTTTTCCGCTCCCGTAAGACCGCCATTTGACGAAAGGGTCCACACGGCTGTTGCTAACAAAAAGAAATGCAATATCGCCAGGGCGTTAGATAGAATCAATGCGAGATGAACGGTCGATGTCGCGGTGGTTGGCCGCAGTGCAAAATCAAACAGATGATCCAGAAAATAGGTTACGAACGTCAGCGTGGTGATCGCAAAAAGCACCCAAATGCCGCCATGAAATGCCCCCACCACCAAGAAGGGAACAGGCAGCAACGTCGCAATTGAAAATGCTAAAACCGGACGGGCCATACTGCTCTTCCTTTTTCCCCAAACTAGCATGATGTAAAGTCTCAATGAAAAATCCGGCTTTTTTCCGACCTTTCCAAAATTCAGGTTGAACGCATATGGCGGCGTCAGTGTCGTTTTTGACATGGCGGTCTGGTGGTGTGCCGGGCTAAAGTCGGGAAAGATTATGAACAGGCGGCTGATATGGCATTGGACGAACGTAAAGGCGTATGGAAATCTGGTAAAGGCAAGGGCCGCAAAACCCCCAAGGGTCGGCAGCTTGACGATCAGGCTTGGGAAGAGGTTCGTGCCCAGATTGGTGACAGTCCCCGACGCCGCGATTTGCTGATCGAATATCTGCATCTTCTTCAGGATGAATATGGCCACCTTTCCGCGGCACATCTTCGCGCATTGGCTGAAGAGTTGCGTGTCGGGCAGGCCGAGGTTTACGAGGTTGCAACCTTCTACGCCCATTTTGATGTTGTGAAAGAGGGGGAAACGCCTCCACCCGCGCTCACGATCCGGGTTTGCGACTCTCTTTCGTGCGAACTTGCGGGCGCTGAGCAACTGCAAAAGGCCTTGGAAGATGGGCTTGATGCATCCGAAGTGCGGGTTGTGCGCGCGCCGTGCATGGGGCGGTGCGACACTGCTCCGGTACTGGAACTTGGCCACAATCATATCGATCATGCGACCGTCGAAAAAGTAGAGGCAGCGATTGCCGCGAAAGACACTCACGCGCATCTTCCCGACTATCAGGACTTTGCAGCCTACAGCGCGGAAGGTGGCTATGAAAAACTGGTGGAGCTTCGCAAATCAGGTGATGCAGAGGCTGTGCAGGACAGCTTGCTTGAATCTGGCTTGCGCGGTCTTGGCGGTGCTGGCTTTCCTTCGGGGCGTAAATGGTCATTTGTGCGGGCGGAAAACGGGCCCCGCTATCTGGCGGTGAACGGGGACGAAGGCGAACCCGGAACTTTCAAAGACCGGTATTATCTGGAACGCACCCCGCATCTTTTTTTTGAAGGTATGCTGATCGCCGCCTGGGCGGTCGAGGCGGAAACCTGTTTCATCTACATGCGCGATGAATACCCGGCCGTGCTTGAAATTCTGCGCCGCGAAATCACGGCGCTGGAACACGCGGGCATCGTTGCCTCTGGATATATTGATCTGCGCCGTGGCGCTGGTGCCTATATCTGTGGTGAAGAAAGCGCGATGATCGAAAGCATCGAAGGCAAGCGCGGTATACCACGCCATCGCCCGCCTTTTGTGGCGCAAGTCGGTGTGTTTAACCGCCCGACCCTGGTTCACAACGTTGAAACCCTGCTTTGGGTGACGCGGGTCTTGCGTGAGGGTGCCGAAGTGCTGTCTGGCGTTGAAAAAAATGGCCGCAAAGGGCTGCGCAGCTATTCCGTCTCTGGTCGCGTGAAAAAACCGGGTGTGCATCTGCTCCCCGCAGGGTCGACTATTACGGATGTTATCGAAGCGTCAGGTGGCATGCTTGATGGTCATACCTTCAAGGCCTATCAGCCCGGTGGTCCGTCCTCAGGACTATTGCCAGCGTCGATGGATGACATCCCGCTTGATTTCGATACTCTGCAACCGCACGGCACCTTCATCGGCTCAGCCGCTGTTGTCGTTCTGTCCGATCAGGACAGCGCGCGTGATGCGGCACTCAACATGCTTCGGTTCTTTGAGGATGAAAGCTGTGGTCAGTGCACACCATGCCGTGTTGGTTGTGAAAAGGCCGTGAAACTGATGCAGGCTGAGCATTGGAATCAGGACCTGCTGGAAGAGCTTTGTGTCGCGATGGGGGACGCTTCGATTTGTGGTCTGGGGCAGGCGGCACCTAACCCGATCCGGCTGACAATCAAACATTTTCCGGACGAAATCTGACGGTTGCGCCGCTGACGCGTAAAATCTGTACCTCGCGGGGCTTCCATCCGGGCCTGTCGTGCAATAGGTGAAAGAACAGGTTTAAAAGGCGCTGAAGATGTCATTTTTCAAAAAGCTCAAGTCCCGCTTGTTCAAATCCTCTTCCAAGATCGAAGAGGGGCTGGATGCAATTGTTGAAGACGGCGGTGAAGAAGAGGTGCTTGACGAACAGTTGATGGTTGAGGACGGACTTCCAGAGCCAGAGCCAGAGCCAGAGCCAGAGCCAGAGCCAGAGCCAGAGCCAGAGCCAGAGCCAGAGCCAGAGCCAGAGCCAGAGCCAGAGCCAGAGCCAGAGCCAGAAGTGATTGCTGAAGAGGCACCCGCAGAAGAGATTCTACCGGAACCGGAACCGGAACCGGAACCGGAACCGGAACCGGAACCGGAACCGGAACCGATGCCTACTCCGGCACCTGCGCCAAAGGTTGCAGAAAAGAAGCCCGGCTTTATCGGCCGCCTGCTTGGTCGCGGAGAGGCGAAAACCGTCATCCGGCGCGAGCTTGACGATGCCATGCTCGAAAGCCTCGAAGAATTGCTGATTACCGCTGATATGGGGGTTGATACCGCGATGCGCGTCACCGCCAACATGGCTGAAGGGCGGTTCGGCAAAAAACTGTCGACCGAAGAAATCAAACGCCTGCTTGCCGCAGAGGTGACCCGGATCATGGAACCCGTGGCGAAACCGATGCCGATTTACGAGAAGAGACCGCAGGTCGTTCTGGTTGTCGGTGTAAACGGCTCTGGCAAAACCACAACGATTGGCAAGCTTGCCAGCCAGTTTCGCGCAGCCGGTAAAAATGTGGTCATTGCTGCGGGTGACACGTTCCGCGCCGCCGCTGTTGAACAGTTACAGATTTGGGGCGACCGCGCCGGTGTGCCGGTTCTGACAGCACCGGAAGGGTCTGATCCTGCCTCACTGGCATTCGAGGCAATGACAAAGGCTGAAGCCGACGGTGCGGACCTGCTTTTGATTGACACAGCGGGCCGGTTGCAAAATCGCGCCGACCTTATGGAAGAACTGGCGAAAATCGTTCGCGTCATTCGCAAGAAAGACCCAAGCGCGCCGCACAACACATTGTTGGTTCTGGATGCAACGACAGGCCAGAATGCGATCAACCAGGTAGAGATTTTCCGGAAACTTTCCGATGTTTCAGGGTTGGTCATGACCAAACTTGATGGCACGGCCAAGGGTGGGGTGCTTGTTGCATTGGCGGATAAGTTCGGCCTGCCAATCCACGCGATTGGCGTTGGCGAACAAATCGATGATCTTGCACCCTTTGATCCCGAAGAATTTGCACATGCCCTGACGGGGCTGGATGCGTGATCATTTCGCGCGGCCTTAGTGCGTTGCGCCGTGATGTTCTATTTTGCGTTTCGACGGTTAAGCAACTGTTTTAGGGATGAGCGATTGGCTGATCTCACTTGAAGGAACCGAAGCCGGGCATCAACTCGCAATGTTTCTCGCGATATTTGCGGCGCTGCTACATGCTATCTTTGGTGCGCTGCAAAAAGGGCGGCACGACCCCTGGTTAACGCGTGGCGCGATTGATGTCAGCTATCTCATCATGTCGGCCCCCATTGCGTTCTTTGTCGTGCCCTGGCCCGAGCCCTATATGTGGCCAATCTTCTTTGGGGCCTTTGTTATCCACGTCGCTTACAAGGTGACGCAAGCGCAGGCTTATTCACTGGGGGCTTACACGGTAGTCTATCCTGTCGTGCGTGGCATGGGGCCGCTGTTCACCGTGATCGGCGCGTATTTTGTTTTTGGTGAAACGTTTACTTTCGCACAGTGGTTTGGTGTTGGTGTTCTCGTAAGCGGGATATTCGGGCTTGCGGCGTATAACCTTGCCCATACAATTCTTGCACGTGAAACGCTGATCAAAGCGCTTTTTATGGCTGTGATCACTGGCGGAACTGTCGCCCTTTACACAACCTATGACGCCTACGGGATCCGCGCGACGGCAGACCCGTTTACCTTTCTGGCGTGGTTTTTCATGATTGACGGGTTGGTCATGCCGGTAATTGCGCTTCGGCGTTGGCGGAAGATGGAAAACGTACCCGCCGTATTACCCCTGCTTGGCCGCGGCGTTATCGGTGCCTTCGTTGCCTATGGTAGTTTCGGGTCGATTTTGGTAGCAACGCGCCTTGATAACGTGGGCGAGGCGGCCGTCTTGCGCGAAACTTCTGTGGTTTTTGCGGCATTAATTGGCTGGTTTTTCCTGAAAGATACCGTTGGACCACGTAGATTGGCCCTGATGGCCTTGATTGCGCTGGGCGCAGTCATAGTTGAGATGGGTAGTTAAGGAATATCTGAATGGCCGAGAAAAAAGTTAACCCCATCCTGAAGCTCGTGCTGGAGCTTGGACCCATCATTGCGTTTTTTGTGGGTTATGGCCGGTTGAAAGAGCAGGTCTTTACCATCGGTGGTGTTGAATACAGTGGGTTCATCGTGGCAACCGCTACCTTTGTTCCGCTATTCATGTTTACGACATGGCTTTTGTACTGGCTGACGGGGAAAGTCTCCAGAATGCAGCTTATGACGCTGGTTTTGGTTGTCGTTTTTGGCGGGCTCACGATCTGGTTCAATGACGAGCGGTTCTTTAAGATGAAGCCGACTATGATCTATCTGCTGTTTGCAGGGATGCTTGGCTTTGGCTTGCTGCGGGGAAAAAGCTATCTGAAACTTCTGATGGAAGAGCTTATGCCGCTTCGAAACGAAGGCTGGATGATTCTGACCAGGCGAATGACGGCGTTCTTTTTCGGGCTTGCTGTATTGAACGAGGTAATCTGGCGTACAATGTCGACAGATGCCTGGGTCAACTTCAAGACCTTCGGTCTGACGGCGGCCGTTTTCCTGTTCTTCATGACGCAGAGCCGCCTGTTTCAGACCTACGCGGTTGAGGAAGAAGACAAAGCTTCCCCCTCAGCCTAGCAGTACCGGCATTTAAGCCGGGCGTTTAAACAGGATGTCCTGCGCCTTCTTGTCCGTTTGAAGGTTCGAGCGCAGCTCTGCTGCGACGGCGCGCCCTTCAATCACACCGGGGCGTGCGCTAACGGTATCAAGCCAGCGCGCCAGGTTTGGCTTGTCGTCCAGCGTTTGTTGCTGTCCTTCCCAAAGCGACGCCCAGGGCCAGATCGCCATATCCGCGATTGAGAAAAAATCACCCGCTACGAATTCATTCTCTGCAAGTTGTTTGTCCAGCACGCCATAAAGTCGCGCCACTTCATTCCGATACCGGTCTTTGGCATAGGGAAGGTCGTTGGGGGGCTCCATCGCGGGGGCATATTTCAGGAAGTGATGCGCCTGTCCGGCCATTGGGCCAACACCACCCATTTGCCACATCAGCCATTGGTCAACCGCCACGCGCTCGCGTTCTGTCGGGCCACCGAACTTGCCGGTTTTCCGCGCGAGGTACTGCAAAATTGCGCCTGATTCAAAAACGGAGATCGGTTTGCCGTCCGGACCATCGTGATCGACAATCGCGGGCATCCGGTTGTTTGGCGCAATTTTCAGAAATTCAGGCTCGAACTGTTCGCCTGCCCCTATGTTCACGAGGTGCAAATTGTATGGCAGGCCCATTTCAGCCAGCGCAATGGAGATTTTCCAGCCATTCGGTGTTGGCCAGTAGTAAAGATCAATCGGGGCGGTCATTCATATCATTCCTTATTCATCAGGGTGATGATCCTGTTTTTCTAGCGAAGAGCAAGGGCGCTTTGCGGGTATATAATGCAAATAACCGTGACTGACCGGCTTTCAAGCGGTTAGGTGCAAAAGTGACTTTCCTTTTGGAAACCTGGGGTGCGGACATATCAATTGACCGAAAGCGTCAGATGACGGCTATGAGCCTATTCTGTTCTCTAATCTGTCAAGTCTCGTCTGATGTCGTTGGCGATGCGTTCATTGACGTCTGAGGCTGTCTTGGTTCTCTTCGAGCTCTCTGGCTCATGATGGGGTTGGCTGGGTGTGGATCGGCAATGTTGAAACCGCGATCAGATTGGGTGTTTGACTGTCGCTACAGAATCGGCGCCATATTCCATGCCCTCCCTCGGGCGTCGTCCCAATTGGGAAGTCGAAAGTCGAAATCCTCCGTTGTTCAAATCCTCAAATCTGTCCCACAGGTGCTCAAGTCAGACACAGCACTGCCCATAACCCATACCCATTTATGGGCATCAATGTTCCAGACGTTACCTAGTGGAGCAGAACGATGTAGGCAGAATACCTCACCACCCAAGAAGCGGCACAATACACCGGGATAAGTGAAAGCTATCTAGCCAAGCTTAGGATGGGAATCCAATTAATTTCGGGCCCACGGTTCGTGAGAATTGGGCTGAGGGCAATCCGTTACAAGCGCTCTGAACTTGATGGCTGGATGGAAGTTCGCTCCACAAATTTGGGTGAGGGTTGTTAAGATGACGAAGAAAATTTCCTGGAAAACTCTCCGCTTTAAGTGGAAGGCACAGCTTCTCAAGGCGCGTTCAATATCACGTGGCGCCAAACAGCTGGGCGTCGTTCTGTGTGACACTAACGTTGATAAGGAAACCGGTAAGTGCTTTCCCGGAAACGAAGAACTTTCGAGGTGCCTGGCAACGTCAGTTCGCTCTGTCCAACGACATGTCAACGAACTCATTGAGGCGGGCTGGATTCGGAAGGTTCGTATTCCAAGAAAGCGACGGGGTTTGCAGTTGGATTTCCCATTGTCGCTGAGGCACTACATGCATGACAAAACTGTCGCTAACAAGATGCCAAAAGTGTCGCCTCAACATGACAAAACTGGCGCTCCCTATATAAAGAAAGAACCAAGTAAGAACGAAAGGGGCGACAAGCGTGGTGAAAAAAGCTGGCAGGTCGTTCCCATTAAAATGAACGAGACGTCTTGTTTGAATGCTTGGAGATGTTGGTGTGAACAACATTTGGATCATTGTTTTGACAGCCTTCTAAAATTGCTGAGAGACAGAGATATCTACAAATTTCCATCTCGCTTTCCGAGGGAGACCGCCGAGATGGAGAATGAGTACAAGCGTTTCTTTGGGATGGTGGTTCAGGCCAAAGGAACGTTTTTTTGATGGCGTTCGGGTTTGCGCCTCGCGGGCCAACAAATGGAGGGTAAGCAAAGAAGATCCCGATCCCTGCTTTACGTTTTCCAAGCCTCTCTATTGAAGCTGGCTCGTGAGACACGTCTTGCGCATCTTGTAATTTTAATGTCGATGTTTCTTGAAAACCCCAAGGAGACTGCCCTTGAGCCTCGCTCTGACCGTAATTGAGATCACCGCACCAGTATTCTTGCTCGCCGCAATCGGTTTCGCGTGGGTGCGATTAGGATTTGAATACCGGGTAGAATTTGTCACGCGGCTGGCCATGACCCTGGCTGTTCCCGCCCTTATTTTCATTGCCCTGATGGAAACAAAAATTCCGGCCCAATCCCTATCGCTCATAAGCCTTGCAGCAATCGCCGGTTACGTGATTGCGACACTGGCAGTTTGGGTTTTAGTCAGGGTTACGGGCCTCGATTTACGCACCTATCTGGCGCCAATCGTGATGGGCAACACCGGCAATATCGGGCTGCCGCTTGCGTTCTTTGCCTATGGCGATGAGGGCTTGGGCTACGCCGTGGTCGTTTTTGCAATCTCTGCAATTTACTCCTTTACTTTCGGGGTGTGGATTGTCTCTCATGCCAGATCGCCACTTGCCATGTTTAAAGAACCTATCGTGGCTGCTACCTTGCTGGGAGCACTCTTCCTTTGGCAGGGCTGGGAAACGCCTTCGGTCGTGACCAACACCTTGTCACTGATTGGGCAAATGGCAATCCCGCTGATGCTCGTTACCTTGGGTGTGGCAGTGGCCCGGTTAACACCAAGAAACCTGGGCCGGGCTGTTTGGGTCTCGGTGGCCAAAATAACGTTATGCGCTGGCATCGCTTGGTCAGTGGGGCTTTGGTTCGGCCTACCACACGTAGCATTTGGCATTCTAGTATTGCAGATGGCCGCACCGGCAGCCGTAACAAGCTACCTGTTGGCGGAAAAATATGGCGCCGATGCGCAGGCGGTTGCGGGCCTGGTTGTTGTTTCAACCTTACTAGCCATAGTTACGCTTCCCATACTCCTAGGCGCGGTGCTTTGAGTTCAAAGTCCACCAACCTCCACGCCGAGCACTAGGGGGTATCGAAAAACTAAAACCCTCTCTGGCGTACCGGCGCGGGTAGCTAAGTTTCCGCGCCTGCGGATTTGAGGGAAAAAGCTCACTCTTGGAGTATTTTGGAGTTTGCCAAAATGGCGGGGTTGGTAGGAGTCGCTGTACGCTGCAGAAACTACGGCAAACAGAAAACCATTTCGAGCCTCAAGTGCTCAGCATTTATTCGAATCGCAGAATTGTTTAACGTAAGAGTTGGGGAGATTTGCATGACCCGGTTGTTTGTAAGTTTACTTGTAATATACTTTACGATCGCGATGGCTCAGGCCGCAGCTATTGGCAGGGAAACACCCGCGCAAACCAATTTGCTTTTCTATCAACAATTTATGGATGCTGAATCTGTTGTTGATCATTCCTCAATTCGCCGTGTTAGCTCTCATCGAACCCCTGAAAGTTCTGTTGTCTTCGAACGACAGGAAGGGGGTATTTTTGTCGAGGCCGAACACGCCAGCCTGGGTGATAAAATACGTGTCGTTCTGAACGCGCCACGCGAGGGAAACACCAAAACCATAGCGCTTGAATTGGGGTATGCCCGTATTGATGTAGAGCTTTATCATGATAGCAATCGTGATCGCTATGTCAGCGAACTCTTCACGCTGATCCCGTTGCAATAGATCATGCGGAGTTTTTCAATATATTCGAATTGGCTCGGAGGTCTTGCGATCTTGTTTCTGTTCCTGGCGGGCGTATCGGCGCCTAAGGCACAGGAAAGCGTTTCACTCGAGCCCGCCATCTTGGGTAGTACTTGGGCGATCGAAACTGTTGACGCGGCGCGCGGCCTGCTCCCCGGCAAGGTTGAATTCAATGACAGCGGTGGTGTTCGCGGGTACTATCTTGACCCGGAAACCGGTGAGAAAAGACATTTCCTAGGCGATGTTAAGCAAACAATCCTTGATGGCCAAACTGTTCTAGAGATCGCAGCAGTTTTTGAATGGATCGATGGGAACGTCATCCCCGAGGGTCCGACCATTGCGATCATCCCAGGATTCTCCATCCATGCCGTTGACGAGGACGGTGATCCGACTTTCCTCAGAACAGAGCCACAGTTTCGAATAAATCTGCGTCTTGTTCTGAATGAAGCGGGCGACCAGCTTCGTGGCATCTGGTACGTCCGTGACAATGCTGCGCTGGATCGGACACATACCCATCTTTTGACTATTGACGAAAAAGAGTATCGCGGGGCCGGTGAAATCTGGACGCGATTGCCGCACGGATTCCAAGGCGTAACCGAGTATACAATAATCCAAGAAGACAACGTTTCCTACCGCGTGCAGATCGCCGGTGCCGACGTACCCGAACCTAACCCAGCGGCGAACGAAAATCACATTGTCGCGGCGATCAATGATCTCCACTACGATATCATTTTGGGAATAAACGGCGTCGGGATTGATAGTTTGGCGACAGCTTCGATGACCAGCGATGTTCCGATTCACCCAGACGATTACGAGGTGACGATAAACGGGGTAGAGGGGATCTGGCAGCATCGCTTTCAATTCAGTAATCAGGCAAAAATCAGTCTTGTTCGCAAGATCCGCGACGGTGAATTCGAACCAGCGAACCAAATCTACGAGGGAGAGGATTACTTTGTTGAATTTCGCCCTTACGCGCCCGTTTATCAACGAGGTGTAAAGCCGCCGCGACAACGCATTCCGTCGATCCTTATCGACTTGTCCAGCGTCACGCCCTCCGATGGCGGTGGCATGGAATTCCGCGCGATCGAGTTGCGGCTTCAAGCTGAAGATGACCGCCTTTATCGCTCGGGCCCGGTGCGTTGCCTTCCAGTGGACGCCACGGATTCGGGGCTGAACTGCGTGGATGGCGCAAGTATCATCGCCGCCAAGACTGGCTGGGACGAACGTCTGACGAGCACCTTGGCCATGGTTCGACCTGAACCGGACAACATCTGGGATCAGGCGCTTGAAAAGGCTGACACTTGCTGGGCCCGCGGGGATTTCGAAAACAATGTCAGGGGCGTGGTGATTGGTGGCCGCCCGATTCATGCCGCGATGATCTTGATCCGCGACGAACTGATCCGGGTTACGCGTGTTGCCGCTGCAATTGACAATAAACCGATGGATCCGATTGCGCGACTAACTCACGAGCGTGAGGTGCTTGCCGGTCGTAAAGAGGGGCTGGCAGACGGCTCAACTCATCCGGTTTTTGACATCGAGGTGACGGTCCCACCGGAAGACGTTGCAACTTATCATCGAATTCAACAGGTCGTGGACTATGCAAGCTACCTGGATCCGAACGGCTGGATCTGGCAGTTTTTTGTACCGGCTAACAACCCGCCTAAGATCCCTTTGTCAGACGCGCTGAGCGGTCGCTATAGCGCACAACTTACCGGGCGGACACGTGAGGCCTATGAGCTGATCTCCTCGGCTCAGGCGAGTGGTGAGATGCTGGCCGCCACGCAACGCAGCATCGACCTTCTTGTTGCAACTTCCGACTGTGATCTTGCGGCCTTGTCCGATGTCACAGAAATGGCGGGACCAGAGATCGCCGAGGCTCTGCTTCCTTACTTGTTTCGCCGTGGCCAGTTCGAAGGCGAGGCGTTCATTATCCCTGACAGGGTGGCCCGTGATGCGGTTCGCAGCGTGCGCGGGTTTTCCAGGGCAGTCCGGGACGAAGCCCGCTACATCGAGATGCGCAACGATGCAGCGCTGACGATGCTGAATGCTGCCACACTGGGGTCGGGGACGGTGGCGGCCATTGGCACAAAAGCGGCCGTTGCCGCGTTTGTTATGAAAAGCCCCAGCGCGATCTCGCGGTTTATGGCATGGAATTTTCGCTGGAACCTAGGGCGGTTTTCCACCACGTTGTTTGGCGAAGTCGTCAGCGTGCGCTCTGTTGCGATGCTAGTGCCGGAGTTGACGGATATCGGTGCTTCGATGATTTCGCTGAACGAGGCGATGGGTGCGGATTGGCAGCAGGTCGAACTGGCTCGCGGGCTGATCCCGGTCATTGGTCCGCGCGCCTTTCAACGACTCAACGCCAAACGGCAGGCGAAGTTTCTGGACGTTGCAATCAACCTGGGTGTTACGGCCGTTGGCCACGGGCTGGAAAAGATTGTCGAGGTTCGCCAGTTTGATCTGGAAAGCTACCTCCAAAGTGCGCGGGGCGGCAAAAGCACTGGTGCGGAAGCCCGCAGGACGGCAGCGGAGTCGATCAAGGATGCAATTATCTCTTCTCGTAGGGTGGATGAACCGGTTCCCACGCGTATCGCTGAGATTTCTCCCAACACAAGAAATAGTGCCCCGGCATCAGAGGCAGGAACCCGCGCGACCGGATCGCAAGGTGGATCTGGAGAAGATATTGCCAGCGCCGGAAGCAGCAGCGCATCACCAACAGCCAACGACACGGTTCCGATCGCGCCGGCGGCTGACGCCGACACCGTGCCGATCACGTCATCCTCAGGAGATGAGACCGTTCCGATCAACTCGGGTACCAATGACGACACGGTCGCGATCAACGCTGCAGCGAACGACGATACTGTTCCGATCGGCCAGAGTAGTGGCGACGACACGGTTCCGATTGGCCAGAGTGGTGGCGACGACACCGTGCCGATCACGTCATCCTCAGGAGATGAGACCGTCCCGGTCAACTCGGGTACCAACGACGACACGTTTGCGATCAACACTGCAGCGAACGACGATACTGTTCCCATCGGCCAGAGCAGTAGCGACGACACGGTTCCGATCGCGCCGACGGCTGACGCCGACACCGTGCCGATCACGTCATCCTCAGGAGATGAGACCGTCCCGATCAACTCGGGTACCAACGACGACACGTTTGCGATCAACACTGCAGCGAACGACGATACTGTTCCCATCGGCCAGAGTAGTGGCGACGACACGGTTCCGATCGCGCCGGCGGCTGACGCCGACACCGTGCCGATCACGTCATCCTCAGGAGATGAGACCGTCCCGATCAACTCGGGTACCAATGACGACACGGTCGCGATCAACACTGCAGCGAACGACGATACTGTTCCGATTGGCCAGAGCAGTGGCGACGACACGGTTCCGATTGGCCAGAGTGGTGGCGACGACACCGTTCCCGTTACCGCAGGCCCTGATGCCGATGCGCCGGCGGCGGATGTAGCGGCTAGCAATGCTTCGGGCGACAGTGCCACCCCGAGCGATGCGGGTGTCGATGGCGGTTCGTCCGGAGCCGCCACTCCGCCTGCTGAAAGCAACAGCGATACAGTTATCCGTACCAGAGGCAGCACGTCGCCGCCCCCGCCTCCAGAGGTTGGACCCGAACTTGATCTTCAAAATGCCGAACTAACAGCGGTTGACGATGCTCCCTTTCCCGAAGACCTAGTTGGCAAGATTGATGTCGCGGATAACGGGCTGGCACTGACAGGTGATGAAATTGAAATTCCCGGCACATTCGCAAGCACCCACTTTCCCGGCGACACTGTGCGCGATCCTGACGGCAACACCGTGTTCGAAATGGGTGAACGCCTGAAAAGCGGCGGAAATTCTACCATTTTTGTGGACGCAGCCGAACCCAATGGCAGCATCGTAAGAGCTTCGCGCCTTGACAGCGCCGGGGCGGATGATGAAACCGGCCTTACTAACAATGTTATCTCGGACATGGTTGGTCGTGACATCGGTACGCAAATCAGCCGCGAAGATGGGTATTTTCGACTGAGCCGTCGGCAGGACGATACGATTGTCGCCAATCCAAATAATCCGGATGAGCGGTTTCTTCTTTCTCGTGAAGAGTCGATGCTTGACTTTGTTGAAGGCCAGCAAGTCACGAACGCACTTGAGCGATTCAACGCGCAACCAGGTGGCGAAGCGGATGAAATGCAGCGCCTGACAATGGCCCTGGCAATCCGTGAAATGAACCGCCGCGGGATTGTCTGGACCGACAACAAGCTGACGAACTTTGACATTGTGCCAGCAGACACAGCGACTGGCTACCGGATGATTATCATCGATACCGGCGGAATCCGCCCAGTGCGGGGGGCAACCCCTGAAAACCGCTACAGCAATGCCCGCGATGCTCAGCGCTTCTTTGATCGCACGCCGCATCCCGATAACTTACGCGCGTATTATGATGAGCATTGGACGAGCGTCGAACGAATGCTCGACCGACGAGTCTATGGCAACCGTCGCATCCCGGTGTACTCCCCAGGCAATGAAGCAAATTTTGGGAGACACGACTACCATCGCTATTTCGATATGAGTCCTGAAGAGATTGACTCTTTGCTGCAAGCGGCGGGTCGAGGTGGAAGCAATTTGCCGGCGGTCGAATAGTTTTAGGGCCATGAAGTACTGAAAGGACTGTGTGCGATCACTTTGCAATGCTAGGTAACCGCTCGGCATTCCTCCAGCCAATTTCCACCAACAACATCCTTTTTGGATGGTCAATCAGCGTCTAAAACTAAAGGGGGGGTATCGAATAACTAAAATCCCCCTTTTCGTACCGGCGCGGGTAGCTCAGTTTATACGTCCGCCGCTTTGAGGAAAAAAGCCCACACCAACAGTTTTCTATAGCTGGTCTTGGCCATCCTTTAGGTAAGAAAAGAGGCTAAGAATCCCCGGTGGACCGAGTATGAAATGACTTGAGCGGGACAAAGGATTGCCCGATTCAGTCTTGCCCCGGTTTTATGGTCAGCAATAGAGAGATCGAGCGCTGGCACAACCGCATTGCAGAGGGCGATAGGACAATTGATCTAACGGGCTTTCCAGAGCTAAAAATTCTGCCCTCTAACTTAGCTGAAGTCGGTTCTCTCTTCACGCTTGATTTAGCGGGAACCAAGATCTC
>Ga0316189_10000144_pt1 | contig 66176 bp, 65 predicted proteins | sample LowCovwburrow_MG_FD_204930 | JGI IMG/M metagenome (GOLD analysis project Ga0316189, IMG submission 204930) | Coastal sediment microbial communities from Maine, United States - Lowes Cove worm burrow | ecosystem: Environmental > Aquatic > Marine > Coastal > Sediment | place: USA: Maine...
TTCATCTTTCTGCGCAACAACACCAATAACTTTTGAACCATTATTCGCATCTTTTATCAATTTTATTGATTTATCCCTACCTGCAGTGATAGGGATAACCACGCCAGGAAACAGCACCGTATTTCGCAAAGGTAAAATAGGCAGCGTTTCAGGCAGCCCCTCATTGTTCATCTCTTCTTCATCCTCGGGGGTCAACAAGGGTATTAACTCAGCATCCTGGTCAATACTTTGCAAGGACATATTGTCAAAATTTGAAAATTTAGAATCTCCCATATTATTATTTCAGCCATTCTGTCATATATCTAACAGCAATGGTTAGTTTTTAGTATTTTTTTAAAAGCCTCGCATCGTCCTACACCCTTTAATTTTGGGTCTGGGGACACATCATAATCAATAATATTTGGCAATTGTTGTGCCAATAAGGGTAAATATTTCCAAGAAACTGTAACAATAGCTAAATTGGGTCATCTATTAAACAAATCAATCACTTTTTGAGCCACGAAAGAGAACATACTGATGATTTAATACAATTGTGTCTTGAAGGGAGACAGAGCGCACAAATGGAAATATACAATCGCTATTACAAAGCCATGTACAACACGTCTTTGCGAATTGTAAAAAACAGTGCCGAAGCCGAAGATGTAATGCAAGAATCGTTTTTAAATGCGTTTACGAAACTGCATACATTCAAAGGAGAAGTAACCTTCGGATCCTGGTTAAAACGAATTGTTATAAACAACAGTATCTATCATTACCGAAAGCAACGTAAAAAAAATGAGGTTGCACTGGATGACATATTGTACAAGGTCGAAGATAATGATGGGGTTGCTTCGGATCATGTGTTTACCGAACTGAAGGCTCAAAAAGTGATGGAGACCATGAAACGGTTAAAAGATAATTACAGAATTTCTTTGACCTTACATTTAATAGAAGGGTATGATTACGAAGAAATCAGTACCATAATGAACATAAGCTATGCCAATTGCCGAACAACAATTTCAAGGGCAAAGGAAAGTCTACGTAATAAAATGATAAATGCTTACTAATGGAAAAGGATGAATTTAAAGATGTATTCAAAGGACTGGAAGGTACTTTTGATACTGAGGAGCCGAAAGCAGGGCATCAAGAGCGGTTTTTAGAAAAACTGAGCAATGCCAATCAGGTGGTGACATTGCAAAAAGAGAAAAAGAATTGGTGGAGACCTTTGTCTATCGCCGCTTCGGTAGCTGTTCTTTGCCTTCTCGCAATTGGCGTTTATAATTCAAACCCCACAGTAGATCAGCAGGTAGCCAAAATTTCGCCTGAAGTAAGCAATTCACAAGTTTATTTTGCCAGTCTTATAGAAGACCAAGTGAAACAACTTGAAAATGAAAGTTCCCCAGAAGCACAAAAGATCATAAGTGATACCATGATCCAACTGAAAAAGTTGGAAACCAATTACAAACAATTGGAGACCGATTTGATCAATGGTGGTAATGACAAATTAATCTTAAGCGCCATGATAACCAACTTTCAAACAAGAATAGACCTCCTACAAGACGTCATCAATCAAATTGAAACAATCAAGAATTTAAAAAACTACAATGATGAAAACTTCACTATTTAAATACGCCGCAGTACTACTTTTAGTAGCACCCATGATCCTATCTGCCAATGACGGGAAAGTAAAGGGTAAGTACTCCAAAGAAAAAACCATTAAAAAGGAATACAACGTTAATTCCGATGCTCTTTTAAAGGTGAGCAACAGCTATGGAAATTTAAACATTACTTCATGGAATGAGGATCGGGTTGTAATTGAGGTCCATATCAAGACTAGCGGTAACAATGAAGACAAGGTCCAAAAGAAACTAGATGATATTACCGTGAATTTTGAAGCCAGTAGCTCCATGGTATCTGCCAAGACCATATTCAATAAAAATAAAAGCAATTGGGGTTGGAACTGGGGTAACAATAATGTGAATATGCAGATCAATTACACGATTAAATTGCCCATCAAAAATAGCGTTCACTTAAACAATGATTATGGAAATATCATTTTGGATAGGATTGATGGTCATGCTAAAATAAACTGTGATTATGGCCGATTAGAGATTGGCGAACTTAGGGGCAGAAACAATTATCTGAATTTTGATTACACGTCAAAGTCAAGTATAGGGTATATAAACAGTGGTGAAATAAAAGCGGATTACTCTGGTTTTACCATTGAAAAAGCAGGAGATTTAAAACTAAATGCTGACTACACAAATTCCACTATCAACCAAATGGAAAACCTTCAATATTCCAGCGATTATGGCAATATTGAAGTAGGGGAAGCAAACAATGTTGAAGGAAATGGGGACTATATTAATGTTAAGTTGGGCACAATTCACGGCAGTGTGGATGTAAATTCCGATTATGGATCCCTTAGAATAAAGAATATGGCTGAAGATGCTGGTAACATACGTGTCAGCTCCGATTATACTGGTATTAAAATAGGCTATTCCCCAGCTTACCTTTTTGATTTTGAAATAAGAACAGAATATGCTGGAGTTAGTGGAAAGGATGAATTTGAAATAAATATCAGTACCGAAAAATCCAATAACAGATACTACAAAGGGTATCACGGTAAACCCAATAGTGGAAACACAGTATCTATCGACAGTGAATACGGGGGAATATCATTCACTAAAAATCAATAATCAAATAGCTTAATCATTAATAACACTATCATGAAGAAATTAGCAACACTAAGTTTAGTCGTATTATTCACAGTATCTTGTTCGGCCCAATGGGGCAAGAAAGTAAACGGAAATGGAAAAGTAGTCACTATAGAAAGATCAACGGGCGATTATGACGCCATAGCTGTTTCCGGATGGTTTGATGTTGACCTTGTTGATGGTAATGAAGGTGATATCTCCTTAAAAGGTGAAGAAAACCTTCTAGAGCACATAATAACCGAAGTTAAAGATAGAAAGTTGGTAATCAAGGTTGAAAAAGGTATAAACCTAAAGCCCTCATCTTGGAAGGAAGGGATTCATATTACCGTGCCGGTAGAGAGCATCAATGCTGTTTCACTTTCAGGTTCTGGGGATATTGTTGGTAAAAAGACCATAAAAACCTCAAGCTTTAATACTTCAATGTCAGGTTCTGGGGATATTACCTTGGATCTTGATACCAGCTCAATTTCTGCATCAATGTCAGGCTCAGGCGATATTAATTTAAGTGGTTCTACGACAGACTTGGATGTAACCATTTCTGGTAGTGGGGATATCAAGGCCTACGAATTAGAGGCCGATAATGTTGATGCCACTGTTTCTGGTTCTGCCGATATCAAGGTTACCGCAAACAAAAGATTAAAAGCAAGGGTATCTGGCTCCGGTGATATTCATTATAGAGGAAATCCTGAAAAAGTGGATACCAAAACATCAGGTTCTGGCGACATTACAAAAGCATAACCTGCCAACCGGTAGGCAAGTCAAAAAACGAACAACAATCAAGCAAAAGTCCCGAGGGTACCGTCGGGACTTTTTTTATGCTTTTACTCTATTTACCCGCGTCAATAGGAACATGCCAATTAGAAAGAACAAGCCAAGGAAAATTATCGCATTCCGCATACTTCCTGAATATTGGGCAACAAATCCGTATAAAAATGTACCTATCACAATCCCAATTTTTTCGGCCACATCGTAAAAACTAAAGAATGATGCCGTATCGGTGGTCGCTGGAATAAATTTGGAATAGGTAGATCGCGATAATGCCTGTATGCCACCCATCACGATACCCACACAACCCGCAGCTATATAGAAATCAATAGGTGTAATGACAAAATAGGCATAGATACAGATTAAGACCCAAAGAATATTCACGACAATTAGGGTTTTTATATTTCCAAATTTCTTGGACGCAAAAGCGGTAAAAGTGGCACCGAATATCGCAACAATCTGTATGACCAAAATACTAATGATAAGTCCGGTGGTCCGTTCAGAAGCCGAGCCCCACTGTATCTCTTCTTCCCCAAAGTAGGTGGCGATCAGCATAACGGTCTGTACGGCCATGCTATAGACGAAGAAAGCACCCAAAAAACGCTTTAATCTAATTTCATCACCCAATTGATGCCAAACCATTTTCAACTCCTTAAATCCGTTTAAAATGATGTGATCCCGTTTACCCTGCTTTTTAAATCCCTTTGGCAAGTGATAAAATGTATACTGACTAAAAACCATCCACCAGATACCAACAGTAAGAAATGAATATTTCATGGCCTTGATTTCAGCAGCTTCTGTCGCATCACCCTCAATACCGAATAAATCAGGCTTCATAACCATGGCCAAATTGAACAAAAGAAGAATCACACTCCCCGTGTATCCCATTGAAAAACCTTTGGCACTTATACCATCTTGTTGTTCTGGGAATGCCACATCGGGCAAATAGGAGTTGTTAATGGCAAAGCTTACCCAAAAACCTACCAATCCGAAGAAATAACAGGTCAATCCCAAGTAAATATTTTCCAATGAAAACCAGTATAATCCAATACAGGAAATCCCACCCAAATAGCAGAAAATTTTAAGAAAGAGTCTTTTATTCCCCAGATAATCAGAAATCCCTGCAATCAATGGTGTTACAATTGCAATAAAAACAAAGGCCAATGAAGTAACATAACTTATGAGTGGTGCCCTTGCGATTTCACCACCAAAAATGGTCACCTTTTCTATATTGGCAACCCTAAAGAGTGCACCATAAAATATGGGGAAAATAGCAGAAGAAATAACCAAACTATAAACTGAATTTGCCCAATCATAAAATGCCCAAGCATTCAATAGTTTTCTACTGCCTTTAATGGCCAACGCTCTTGTCATATAAAATCTTCAAAAGTCCATAAAAAAAAAGCTGCTCTTTTTCAGAACAGCTTTCAATATACAATTATTACGGACATATTGTTCTACTCGAACATTACCGAAAAGTGGTTACACCAAATTTCATGGCCTCTTGTTTGGCCAGTGGTGCCCATGCCGTTAAATTGGCAATTCTTGTATCGTTTGATGGATGCGTACTTAAAAACTCTGGTGGGGCCTGCCCTCCACTATTCGCTTTCATTCTTTTCCAAAGTTCAGCGGCTTCAATTGGATCATAACCCGCGATGGCCATAATCTGTAAGCCAATTCTATCGGCTTCAGTTTCATGGCTTCTACTGAAGGGTAGCATTAAACCTATGGTTGAACCTAGGCCGTAAGCCTGATTGAACATATTCCTTGTTTGCTCGTCCTTTATGGCAACATTGCCGGCAATTGCACCTACCTGTTGCAACGTCCCAGCGCTCATACGTTGTGCCCCATGATCAGCCAGTGCGTGGGCTACTTCATGCCCCATCACTACAGCGACCCCACGTTCTGTTTGTGTAATTGGCAATATTCCCGTGTAAAAAACAATCTTACCACCCGGCATACACCAAGCATTCACCGTTTCATCGTTTACCAAATTATATTCCCATTTGTAATCATTGAGATACCCTGGATATCCATTGGCTGCCAACCATCGTTCCGCAGCAGAGGAAATGCGTTGGCCCACGTTGGTGATCATACGTGCTTCAGCCGTATTTTCAATCACATTGTTCTCGGTAAGAAATTGATCGTACTGTGCAAAGGCCATGGGGAAAATTTGACTGTTCGGGTAAAAGTTCAGTACTTTTTTACCTGTAAAAGGATTTACCTTACAGGCTGCCACACCCATGAATATGGCAATTATCAATACCAATTTTTTCATTTTATTATCGTGTTTAGTTCTGTTAAAATACAAAAAAATTATTTTCCTTTTATAAGCAGTTGTGTAAAATCCTTACTGACTTCAATTACATTGTTCCCATTAGGTTTTAACTGTTTCAAGGGAACCTCCTCGTTATCTACTTCTATTGTCTTTATTTCAAATGGAAGTCCGTGTAAATTGATTCTAAATGTTTCATAAGAGGTAATAAAGGTGCCGTCTTTGAACTGCTGGATCACAAGACTTTTCTCCTTTCCGTTCAATTTAAAGTTCCTTAAACTATATTGTCCTTTTTTGTAATCATACCCATCCTGTTCATCTTCATAAAGTGTCGAGGTTTCAGCGCCAATTCTAAAGTACACTTCCAAATCAAGCTCTTTAATCTCCAATTCCCCAACATATTGTTGTACAGGAAACTTGGGAATAATCGCCCCTTCTTTCACAAACAAAGGAATAATATCAATATCAGCATCAACCCATTGTTCCTTTCCTCCGTCAACAACCTCATCTTTCCAATAATTGTACCATTTTCCCCTGGGGATATACATTCGTCTTCCTTGTGCATTTGGTTCTTGTACCGGACATACCAATATATGCTCCCCAAAGATGAACTCATCTGTCCTAAAATGGGTCTGTGGATCTTCTTGGTCAAAATAGACCAATGGTTTTACCATTGGTTCCCCATTTTTTGAATATTTCCAGAACATGGTATACAAATAAGGCAATAGCTGGTATCGTAACTCAATAAATTTCCTGACAATATCAGTAACATCATCATCAAAAGACCAAGGTTCTTGATCCCCATGATCCCCGCTCGAATGCACTCGACAGAAGGGATGAAAAATGCCTAATTGGATCCAACGGGCAAATAATTCGCCATTGGGTTGTTCAGCAAAACCACCAATATCAGATCCTACAAAAGACATACCACTCATACACATGCGCTGTACCTGTACATTGGCCAACCATAAATGTTCCCAAGTGGCCACATTATCGCCTGTCCAGGTTGAGGAATAACGTTGTGTACCGGCATAGGCAGCTCTCGTTATCACAAATGGTCTTTTCGGGTACACATATTTTTTGATACCCTCATAGGTTGCCCTAACCATTTGCATGCCGTAAACATTGTGTGCCTTGCGGTGCGTACAAGGGTAACCATCATAATTGTGTCGAGTATCCAATGCTGCCGTTTTTGTTGGCACTTCCATCATTGCGGGTTCATTCATATCATTCCAAACGGCATGAACGCCCAATTCTGTCATGAATTCCTTGTAAAGTTCTGCCCACCATTCCCGCACTTTGGGATTTGTAAAATCAGGAAAATGACATTCCCCAGGCCAAACTTTGCCCCTCATATATGGCCCATCACCACGCTTACAGAAATAATCATTTTCCATAGCTTCTTGATATACCGAGTAGTCCTTATCAATTTTAATTCCGGGATCGATCATCACCACTGTTTTGAATCCATCTTCATTCAATTCACTAATCATTCGCTTAGGGTCCGGAAATTTTTCCTTGTCCCAGGTAAAACAGCGAAAACCATCCATATAATCAATATCCAAATACAGCGCGTCACAAGGAATTTTCAAGTCCCTGAACTTCTTGGCCAATGCCTTTACATTACTTTCAGGAAAATAACTCCATTTAGACTGGTGGTAACCCATAGCCCACATTGGTGGCAATTCAGGTGTACCGGTTAAATTTGTATAGGCCTTAATTACCTTGGACATTTCTGGACCATAGAAAAAATAATAGTTCATTTCACCTCCATCGGCCCAAAAACTGGTTACATTTCTTCGCTCATGGGCAAAGTCAAAATGCGTTTTGAATGTGTTATCAAAGAAAATACCGTATGCTATGTTCTTATGGAGACCACAGTAAAAAGGAACGGCCTTATACAATGGATCTTGATCCTTACCATAGGCATATTGGTCGGTACACCAATTAACGACCCTTTTACCTTTTAAGTTAGAGTGGGTTGCCTTATCACCCATGCCGTAATAGCCTTCGGCACTTTGGGTGATCTTACTCATTTTTACGGTATTACCACCATATTCATGATTCTCTTCCCAATGAAAACCAATTTCATCTTCATTGATGATATTATCTTCCAAATCGGAAATTTGGATACGTAGGGATTTTTTATCGACCAACACTTTGATCTTGGAAGTTTCAATGAGATACTCGGTCTTGGTTTCACTTACTTCCAATTGATTATATCCCCTACTGGCATTTTCACTAATAGCATAGGAAAAATCTGGTTGAAAGACTTCCTCGGTAGCGTACCTAAAGCGTAAAGCGCTATTACGCAAAACGGTAATCTGCAATATAACCCCATTTTCAGTGGTGAAATAAAACTTATCTACGTCTTGCTTAAAATCGACTATTTGGTTGGGATATAGGTTCCCTTTATATTCTAACTCTGTATTGGTAATCATAGTTGGTTATTATTTAAAGCGCAGCAAAATAAACACTTTGACATGTAATTGTGAAATGAATGACGACCAATTGTCAACAATTGCGATATAATTGATCAGATTATTGAAAAATAACGATTCCCAAAGCTGGGACCGTAATTTCAATTGATTCATCAAAGCTATGCCAAGGTTTTTTTTCTGTTTTCACCGCAGTATTCTTTGAGCCCGATCCGCCATATTTTTTGGCGTCACTATTGAATATTTCTTTCAACGAACCGGTTTTAGGAATACCTATGCGATATTTTTCTCTTGGAACTGGGGTGAAATTGGCAGCAATTATAAGATCGTTTTTCTCATCATTTCCTTTTCGAATAAAGGTCAAAACCGAGTTCTCAGCATCACCATAATCAATCCATTGAAAACCTTCCGGACTGAATTGTTTCTCATAAAGGGCAGGAAATGTTTTATATATTTTGTTTAGGTCTTTTATCAAATTTTGAATGCCAGAATGTAGATCATACTGGGTCAAATGCCAATCCAAACTCTGGTTATAATTCCATTCAGAGGATTGCCCAAATTCGCCGCCCATAAAGATCAGATTAGCTCCGGGATGCGTGAACATATAGCCATAAAGCAAACGTAAATTGGCAAATTGTTGCCATTCATCGCCCGGCATGCGATATAAAAGAGACTTCTTCCCGTATACTACTTCGTCATGGGAGAACGGAAGCATAAAGTTCTCCGTAAAAGCATAGGTCATACTAAAGGTAATGTCGTTCAGATGGTGTTTTCTATAAATAGTCTCTTTTTTAAAGAACTCCAACGTATCGTGCATCCATCCCATCATCCATTTCATTCCAAAACCAAGACCGCCTAGATGAACGGGTTTCGATACCCCAGAGAATGCGGTCGATTCCTCAGCTATCATTTGAACCCCGGTAAAACTGCCATATACCGTTTCATTTAATTCCTTAATAAACGAGATAGTTTCCAAATTTTCATTATTGCCATACTTATTGGGTTCCCATTCGCCTTCTTCCCTGGAATAATCCAAATAAAGCATTGAAGCTACAGCGTCCACCCTAAGTGCATCAACATGGAATTGATCTAACCAGAACAAGGCGTTGCTTATTAAAAATGCACGCACTTCATTTCTACCATAATTAAAAATAAGGCTTTTCCAATCTGGGTGATATCCTCTTCTCCGGTCTGGGTGTTCATACAAATGTGAACCATCAAAAAACCCTAAACCGTGGGCATCTTCTGGAAAATGTGACGGCACCCAATCAAGGATCACCCCTATACCACTCTGATGTAATTTATCAACCAATAGTTTAAATCCCTCTGGATCGCCAAAACGGGAGGTTGGCGCAAAATACCCCGTTAGCTGATAGCCCCAAGAAGGATCGTATGGAAATTCCATAATCGGCATAAACTCCACATGGGTAAAACCCATCTCCTTTACATATTTCACTAAATCTTCCGAAAGTTCCTTATAAGAGAGAAATTCGTTATTTTCATTTCGTTTCCATGAACCTAAATGCACTTCATAGACAGAATAGGGCTTGTCCAAGCCATTCTTGGTTTCCCTTGTATCCATCCATTTTTTATCTTTCCAAGAATAATCGGCTTCCCAAACTACTGAAGCAGTTTTTGGTGGATGCTCACAAAATTTAGCGAAAGGATCGGCCTTTTCTGTGACAATGCCAAAATTGTTTGAATGTATATTGTATTTATAAAGTGTTCCTTTTGCTATTCCTGGTATAAACCCCTCCCAGATCCCACTTTCGTCCCATCGAACATTGAGTTGGTGTTCATGACCTTGCCAACTATTGAAATCCCCAACCACAGAGACAGAGCTGGCCGTTGGGGCCCAAACTGCAAAATAGGTTCCTTTTTCCCCATTAACCTCAATAGGATGGGATCCAAGTTTCTCATATAATTTAAAGTGTTTGCCTGATTTGAATAAATTAATATCGAATTCAGAAAAAAGGGAGTGTGCAATAACTTTGGACATACTTCAGTTGTATTTTTTTTCAAAATTAATCAACTTTACCAAAAAGGCATGGTAATTAAGCGTTTACTTTACTTTGCAAAGGTTTTCCATAAATAAAAATGCCTAGTTGATAAAAAGTGGAACGCTTTTTGAAACATTCTTTGAATATAAAACAAACGAACAAATAAAACCATAGTTATGAGAAAAATTAGCATTGTACTCGGAGCACTTTTATCCTTATTTATAATATCCTGTGAAGGCCCAGTAGGTCCTCCAGGTTTTGATGGTCTTGACGGATTCGACGGACAAGACGGCATCAATATTTTAGGAACTGTCATTGACATTGAAGGCGACTTTGTCGCTGATGATTATAGCATCTTTTATGAATTTCCACAAACCGTTGAGGTTTTTGAGAGTGATGTTGTCCTTGTTTATATTCTCTGGGAGCAATTTGAAGATACCAATGGAGATCCCGTAGATGTCTGGAGATTACTGCCACAAACACGTTTCTTAAATCAAGGATTATTGCAGTACAATTTTGATTATTCTTTTTTCGATGTAACCATTTATTTAGAAGCTGATTTTGATAGATCAACATTACTGCCAGCTGATACTGATAATCAAGTTTTCAGAATAGCGGTATTACCAGCAGAATTTGCCGCTGGATCCAAATTGGATCGATCAAATATAAAGGCAGTAATGAATACGATTGGTGTAACAGAGAAAGATGTACAAAAAGTAAAATTGAACTAACCCATTCTTTGTAATATATGCCCCGCTTCAATAGAGCGGGGTTTTTTTATAAAAAAACTCCGTGATTAACAAAATCTTAATGTTTTGCAACGCTTAAGTGTTTTATATTTGAAAGGATTGTATAGACCCACCGTCTAATTTTCAAAAGAAAAAAATATGATTAAGAAGATAATTTTCATGATATGCATTGTCCTTGTTGGATGTAAAGGAAATTCACAGGAAAAAGCCAAAACAAAAGGTAAAACTGACCAAAAGGAAGTTGCATATAAAGTGGTTAAAACCGATGCCGAATGGCGCAAGGAACTAACAGACCTGCAATACTATGTTTTAAGGCAAGCCGGAACCGAAAGAGCCGGTACAAGTGCGCTTTTAGATAACAAAAAGAAGGGGGTCTATGTCTGTGCCGCCTGTAAAACCGAACTTTTCAAAAGCGATTACAAATATGATTCCGGTTCAGGTTGGCCCAGTTTTGATCGGGAAATTGTTGGCAATGTAGCTTATGATGTTGATTACGACATAGGATACAAACGCACCGAGGAACATTGCGCAACCTGTGGCGGCCATTTAGGTCATGTTTTTGGAGATGGACCCAGTGAAACTACGGGTAAAAGACATTGTGTGAATGGAGCCTCTCTAGAATTTGTTCCCGCTGAAAATCAATAAAACAATAAGTAGATTTAAAATGGACTTTGTTAAAAATTATCTCGATAGCTCCCATTTTGAATTCAAACGCTATAAAACCTTGGGCGACAAGACATTTGCCCAATTAGGCGATTCTGATATTCTATGGAAACATCAAGAAGAAGACAATAGCATTTCGCAAATCGTAAAGCACATTTCAGGGAACATGCTCAGTAGATGGACCAATTTTTTGTCTGAGGATGGTGAAAAACCATGGCGGCATCGAGACACCGAATTTGAAAAGCCATTCACTACAAAAACTGAAATGATCGTCGCCTGGGAAAAAGGCTGGCAATGCCTTTTTGATGCCCTTGCTTCCATAAATCCAGATAATTTCAATAGCCTTGTGAAAATCCGAAATGAAGAACATACTATTGTTGAAGCGGTTAACCGTCAATTGGCCCATTACGCCAATCATGTAGGGCAAATAGTGCTTTTGGGGAAAATGGTCAAAGGGGATAATTGGGTTTCTTTATCAATACCTAAAGGCGAATCAGAAGTCTTTAACAAGGAAAAATTCAATACATAAATTCTTTATTGACTTGCTTATTTTACTAATTTCTCATTGGTTTCACAATTTGTTATTTTAAAATGCAATTTTTAAATACTACCATTTGGTTTTGTATTTTTGCTCCTCTAATTTGAAAATCAAAGAATAAAAATATGAGCAATTTTGATGTTATTGTTTTGGGGAGTGGTCCAGGAGGATATGTTACAGCAATCCGTGCGTCTCAACTTGGATTGAAAACCGCAATTGTTGAAAAAGAAAATCTTGGTGGTGTTTGCCTTAATTGGGGTTGCATACCTACCAAAGCATTATTAAAATCCGCTCAGGTTTTTGAATATTTACAACATGCCGGGGACTATGGCCTTAAAGCTGAGGGCGTTGATAAGGATTTTGACGCTGTTGTCAAGAGAAGCCGTAATGTGGCCGATGGCATGAGCAAAGGGGTTCAATTCTTGATGAAAAAAAATAAGATTGAAGTTATCAACGGTTACGGAACCTTAAAATCAGGAAAGAAACTTTCAGTAAAGGATGCTGAAGGAAAAGAAACCGAATACAGTGCCAACCATATTATCATTGCAACCGGAGCCCGTAGTAAGGAATTGCCAAGTCTACCCCAAGATGGTAAAAAAATAATTGGTTACCGCGAGGCCATGACCTTGGATCATCAACCAAAAAAGATGATCGTCGTAGGTAGTGGTGCCATAGGTATTGAATTTGCATATTTCTATAAAGCAATGGGGACTGATGTTACCGTAGTTGAATTTTTGCCAAACATAGTACCTGTTGAGGATGTAGACATTTCGAAACAGTTGGAGCGTAGCTTCAAGAAAATGGGAGTCAAAATAATGACCGCTGCAGAAGTCACATCAGTAGATACTTCTGGTGAAGGTGTTAAGGCAACAGTGAAAACCGTTAAAGGTGAAGAAATATTGGAAGCTGATATTGTGCTTTCGGCAGTAGGAATCAAAACGAACATTGAGAACATTGGGCTTGAAAATGTAGGTATTGCCACAGATAGAGATAAGATTTTGGTGAACGACTATTACCAAACCAATATCCCAGGGTATTATGCCATTGGTGATGTAACTCCAGGTCAGGCTTTGGCACATGTTGCCTCCGCGGAAGGTATTCTATGTGTAGAAAAAATATCAGGTATGCATGTTGAAGCCTTGGACTATGGTAATATTCCAGGCTGTACCTATTGCAGTCCAGAAATTGCTTCAGTAGGGCTAACGGAACAGCAGGCCAAGGATGCAGGTCACGATATCAAAGTGGGTAAATTTCCTTTTTCGGCAAGCGGAAAAGCCCAGGCGTCAGGAAATTCAGACGGATTCGTAAAAGTGATCTTCGATGCCAAATATGGGGAATGGTTAGGTTGCCATATGATCGGTGCCGGAGTTACTGATATGATTGCGGAAGCTGTAGTTGCCCGTAAATTGGAAACCACAGGGCATGAAATCCTAAAAGCAGTACACCCACATCCAACCATGAGTGAAGCTGTTATGGAAGCCGTTGCCGATGCCTACGACGAGGTAATCCATTTATAATTTCAATAAAATACGAACAGTCAGGTCGAGCCTGCCTTGTCGACAGACAAGCGCAAACAAGACCGCAACATAGAATATCAAAATATGCTCAAAACATTCAGATTTACGGCTGTTCTCGAAGGTATCTCATACTTGGCGTTGTTTGCCATTAGTATGCCCTTAAAGTATTTGGCAACCCTCGGACAACCCAATAAATATATTGGCTATGCCCATGGCTTCCTATTTATTGTATATCTGGTTCTTGCCGTAGTTTTGACCATGGAACGCAAATGGGGTATGAAGCGTTTTACTGTATTGTTTGTTGCCTCCCTCCTGCCCTTTGGCACCTTTTATATCGACAAGAAGTATTTAAGAGATTGAACGGTAGTGTATGAACCGTTTTAAGGACCTAAATGTTTTACAACCTACTTCTAATTTCATAAATAATATACCACAAGTATTGCGAGTCTTGTTATCAGTCAAAAGTCGTAAACGGATTCTTCCAAAAAGTGGATTTACAGGATTTAAATTTTAGGGCGAAAGTTCGTCATATATTAAGATTGAGTACGCTTCAAACCCTGATTCATATCATTGCGCATCAAATTCATTCCTCCTACATTGAGATAGATTTAGTTTAGCATAAATCAGACCTTCAAAACTTCCCAATCCCTTACAGGGTATGTATTCTTTTGTCGAACGCATTAAATTATGATGCCATGAAAAAACAATTTTTTATCTACTTTATCTTATTGCTTGTATTTCCCCTCATCTATTTAGGGTGTTCCAAGGACGAAGACCCTGTACAATTCAGCCTTACCGTTACAGTAACCCCTGTAACTGCTGGAACAGTGAGGCCTTCTTCCGGAATCTTTGATGACGGAGAGCAAATTTCAATCTCCGCTATTCCCGCCGAAGGATATGACTTCCTAAAATGGAGTGGCGATGCGACAGGGGATACCAACCCACTGGTGTTAAACATTAGCTCGGACACTAAAATTACAGCTGAATTTGCTCTGGAGGATTCCGACGGGGATGGGGTAGGCGACGATCTGGACCAATGTCCCAATACCCCTGAAGGGGAAATGGTAGATGCCACCGGTTGTGCCTCTTCTGAATTGGATTCGGATGGTGACGGAGTTACTGATGACCTAGATCTCTGTGCCGATACACCGGAAAATGCCGAAGTGGATGAAGATGGATGCGCCGATTTCCAAAAGGACTCGGATGGAGATGGGGTGACCGATGATTTGGATCTCTGTCCTGATACCCCTGCCAATGAGGGAGTAGATGAAGAAGGATGCGGTGATTCCCAAAAACCGGATACCGATGAGGATGGCGTTCCCGATTACCGAGATCTTTGTGCTGATACACCGGTCAATGAGGAGGTAGATGAAGACGGCTGTGCCGATTTCGAAAGAGACACCGATGAGGATGGTGTGACCGATGACCTTGACCGATGCCCTGATACGCCAGCCGGAACTTCCATTGATGCTTTTGGCTGCCCAGTGGGCAGTGCCTATACATATATACCGGATGATAATTTTGAGCAGACCCTGATCGATCAAAGCTATGATTACGTTTTGGATGACTACGTATTGACGAATGCTATTAGCTCTGTCATCGAGTTATGGCTTCCAGCAATGCCAACTTTATCTTCGGAATATTCCATAAAAGACTATACTGGTATTGAGGCATTTGCTGCTCTTGAACGGCTTAGAATTAATGGAGCGAATTTCACAGGAGCGGCCCTTGACCTCTCCCAAAATTCTAACTTAACTGAATTAGAAATAGGATGCAGCTTTGTTGATGATCTTGATTTAAGTGGAACAAATATCGAGGTACTTAGTATAAGAGGTAATTTCTTTTTTGGTCCTTGTGAAAATAGGATGAGTGGTTTAGATCTGTCTGGAGTGACAACGTTAAAAACCTTGAACATCTACAATGCGGAATTCGATGATTTGAATACAACCCTTAATTCGGCAACCTCATTAGAGCAAGTGCAAATCACTAGTCCACAAAGCAGCAGTGGCCCTCTGGATTATTTGGATTTATCAGCGAATAGCAAGCTCACTTCCGTAGGCATATCTATATCTCCATGGTCCACGGATGGTCCGAGTATCATTAACTTAAAAAATGGGGCGAATCAACAGTTAGTTGAATTAAGCCTAGGAATTTCCCCCTTTATTTTTCCAGAAGTTCTGAATTGGGAACCCTGTATTGAGGCAGATGATCCGGTCTATATTGGAAGTATCATAACAATTATTGGAATTGCTCCCTCATATTCGGTCACCACTAATTGTAGTAATTAGGAATATCAAAATTAAAACTTAAAAAAGGGTTGCCAGTTAGCAACCCTTTTTTAAGTTTTAATTTGGAGCTTTGTCGAATTCCCTTAGCATCGCCTGTAAAATATTTGAAGATATACTATGACTACCTGATTGGGTTGTCCGAGGGTTGCAATATTCTTTTTCAAGTCTTTTTAGGCCTAGTTCCTACCTTTTGGTACCTTTTATATCGACAAGAAGTATTTTGCGGGATTGATTGGAACCTAAGGCACTAAAATGGTTAGATGGCATCACCTATGCTAATAGAAGTAAGGGATAACCTGCATTACCGATACATATTGCTTATTCCACGCTAAATTTCAATTGGATTAATCATTATGCATTAATCGCAATTATATTTTCTTTTTGACCCTGTTCTTTGTTTTTTAATTCATGTACAAAATACATGTCCATCATACCTTTATTTTTCACATGTATCTGACCCCTATGTTCGCATTCATAAGTGTCCTTGATCAACTGATAGGTGTTTTCTGAAACGTTTATTTTACCTGGCTCTGACATAGATTCCATACGGGAAGCGACATTTACTGCATCTCCCCAAATATCGTAGGCAAACTTTCTGGTCCCCACTACTCCAGATACAACGGGGCCGGTATTAATACCGATTCTAATATCAATATCCATAATACCACCTTCGGTATTTTTTTTGGCATCTTCCATAATTTGGGCTATTTCAAAACCAGCCTGTACCACTTTAAGGTGATGGTCTTTTGTAGGAAAAGGCAAGCCACCGGCGCACATATAGGCATCCCCGATTGTTTTTATTTTTTCCAGACCATATTTATCCATAACCGCGTCGAATTTAGAGAAGAAGTAATCAACTGCCTGCACCAGTTCTTCCGGTGACAAGGACTCTGAATAACTGGTAAACCCTTTGAAATCTGTAAACATAACGGTTACCGATTCAAATTTCTTAGCTTTCACCTTTCCGTGTTCCTTTAGTTCCAAGGCCGTTTCATCGGGAAGTATATTACGCAACAATTTCTCAGATCGGTCTTTCTCAGTTTCAATGATCTTTTTGGTTTTCTTCATATAGCGGTATCTTTTATAAGATCCCACGGCGAGCACAAAAACAAGTAATAACCCCAAAACTGTACCATAAATAACGTATTGCTGTCGCTCTACCTGTAAATCAGTTATTTGCGCTTCCTGTAACAATTTGTCATTTTCATCCTGCTTCTTTTCCAGTTCAAAATCAAACTGTAATCCACGGATTTTATCATCCGTTTCCAAGTTAAACAGCAAATCCTTCTGGGCGAGATAGCGTGTTTGGTATTTAAAAGCATTTGAAAAATCACCTATAGCTGCATATGATTGAGCTGTACCGTTATAAATATCCCGTAATTCATCGTTCGCCTCAATCGTCTTTGCAAGTTCTTCTGCTTCCTTGTAAGCCGTTAGTGCCTCAGTATAATTACCTTTCTTGTATACAGATGCTAAGGCAATTAAGGCTTGAACAACTTCAGATTGCTGATTATTATCTTTTGCAATACGATAAGCATCATTTAGATAATTAATGGCTTGTTCTTCATCATCTTTTTTAAATTCTACAAGTCCCAATTTTATGAGATTATCTGCACGCAAAGTTATATTTTCAGTACTTGCTAAAGCTTCTTCGTAATATTTTAAGGCATCATCATACTTGCCTTGTTCAAAATATACTTCACCAACACCCATTAAATAAGAAGTAATTAAATCCGAGCTTTTTAATAATGGCCGATAATCCTCAATTTTATTAAAAAATTCCAGTGCTTTTTCATAATCCAGCATTTCTGTGTATAAGCCTCCTAAATTTAATAAGGCTTGAACTATATTAAAAGGATCTTGTGTTTTCTCAGAAAGACTTAAAGATCGTAAATAGTAGTCCAAAGCTTTGGCATGGCTACCTTGGCTATAATAAACTGCCCCCAAATTATTCACAAGCTTCGCAATCCCCAAGGTATCTTTTATCGCTTCAAATCTTTTAAGGGATTTTGTCCAATGGTTAAGAACTTCCACATAATCCCCTTGAAAATAATAGGCCATTCCCATGTTTTTTTCGGCAAGGGCCTTTCCCTTTAAATCTCCCAACAGGTCAGCAAGTTCCAAGGCTTGCTGGGAATATACTAGAGATCCGGAAATATCTTCATTTTGAAGTATCTCAATGCTTAAATTATTAAGAGTAGTTACCATGGCGGTATCTCTCTGCCCGGTTTGAACAAGCTGTTTTAAACTGTCAATTTGAGCATTTTGACTCCACAAAGAACCTGATACCAATAATAACAACGATGTCACTATCAAGATGTAGGTTCTCTTTTTATAGTCGATCATAGGCATTGCTTTTTCACTACTCTTTTACCACGCTAAATACTTGTACATCATCATTGGTACTTAAACGAATAAAATATATTCCCTCTTCAAGGCCGTTCATGTCTATGGTACCTTTGAGAGATGTAATTCTAATGAATTCCATTGGAATTGGCATGCCATAGAAATCAAATACATCCAGGGTGACCATTACCGAAATATCCTGTTCAATATACAAAATACCAGGCTGGCATTCAAAACAAGTACTAGCCTCCATCACCTCTGTCACAGGGTTGGGGTACAAATTATAAGTTGGTATCCCACTCTCAACGGTAGTATTACTAGAATCACATTGGTTGGAATTGGCATTGACATTGGTGGTCGTTGAAGTTTTGTGATTACTATCCATACTGGTAAGTTCCCATTTTAGGGTAGTGCCATCAAAACGAATTTCAAAAGTGTGCTCGCCGGGTAAAAATTTAATGGGCAGTCCTCCACTGTTTAGTGCGGTACCTGTCAATTGATTTTCCGGCCCTTCCAATATGTAAATGGCCTCATCGTTCGGATTCACATACCTGAAATGGGCAATATAAAGCAAGCCGTCTGGGTCTCCAGGATTATCTTCCACGCAATCCGTATAGGTGCGGATCTTACGAAGGTTACTACTAGGGTTAATAAAGACGGTCCCGATACGTATGTATTCAATCACATAATTTTGTGGTTCCATTATCTTGATAAAATAGACCCCAGTGGATCCAGGGGTATACGGATTGCCCTCCACATCTTCGATACGGTATTGGAGACCCCCGGGGAATACATCGCCTTGCGTCTCGTTATACACATACCCTGAAATGGAAGCTGTTATGTTAGCGGTATCAATGCTTTCGCCCTCATCTATCACCAAGTCCCCTGTTTCAACATAAAGGACTGCCTTCTTCACTGATAAGGTACCCGCAGCTTCATATACAATCGTATAATTGTCTGAAGGATCATCCGTAATAAGGATTTCATAATCGCCTTCATTCAATTTCCCATCCTGCTCGAACTCATTCCCTAAAGCATCCACAAAATAATACGGGATACCAGTTGGGAAAACAGTTGATACATCATCATTATAAGCAAAAGGTCCAAAACCGGGATCTATCACAGGTGTTTCGCCGTACGTTACCGGTATTGCTGATGGAGCAAATGTTAAAGGAGCTTCCCCGATTGTTATAGTACTATGACCAGCGTCATATGCTATCACGTAATTACCTGAAGACGGTGCTTCAACCTCAATCACATAAGTTCCTCGTTCTTTAACAGCATCAATTCCAAGTGGGTCATCTGTTCCTTTTACGAAAAGGTAAGGAATTCCACCACTGGCTTCAGGGAAAACAGTTGAAATGTCTTCATCATTATAAGCAAAACCTGTTATTGTTGTTTCTATGACATCCCCAACATTAATGCCATATGCTATATCATCCGATTCATTTGTTTTAACCGTTAAGAGAGCTGGGTCTATTTTTAAGAAACCTCGGTCTGGATCTGGAACAATAATATAATTGTCAGAAGGATCATCCGTAATAAAAATCTCATAATCGCCGGCATCCATTTTTTCGCCTATCGTATATACTGGTCCATCCACTCCTACTTTCTTAAAATAGTAAGGTATTTCGCCATCCACACCCTGTAAAACAGTAGCATCTTCACCTTCAGCAAAACCAGAAATTGTGGCTGGGTCTATAACAGGCGTTTCACCATATTTGATTGTTATTGCAGCAGCTTCATCAATCGGTGGTGGATTGAAAGTTAAAGTAGCTGCCTCAATGGTTAATGTACCATAAGTAGCATCAACTGTATGGGTTACCACATAATTTTGGGGATTTCTAATTTTGATGAGATAATCGCCTAGTTCTTTAAGAGCATCTATTTCTATTCTATTAGCTTCTATATCTAAATCCCCTTCTTTAATAAAATAGTAGGGTATGCCACCATCATCCTCTGGGAATACAGTTGCTTCCGATTCTTGGAACTCACCTTCAAAGGCCCATCCGTTAAAAGTGGTAATCAAGTCATCTTTTGTAAAATCCGTACCGTAAGGAATTAGCAAGTTACTTGTGCTTGCCGTTAGCGCTTTCGGTAAAATAATCAAGCTTCCCGGAATATAGGTGATATTAAAATTTGCCGACATGGCATTTAAAAAAGCTCCCGGATAAACATAATGGTTTTCACCTTCAGGGGTAACCTCTAAGCCCGTAATCATATTTAATGAATACATGTCTGAAATGGCACGCTCAGGATCGGGATATCCATCCTCATCTTCCAGGGGTGGTGCATCTTCTGCATCAATAATCGAAAATACAGATTCATACCCACTATAAGGTCTATCTGGGTCATCTGTACTCACTACTGCCTTGAATTTACTTACTACCGCCTTGAATTTATTATCTATACTAAGATCTACATCACCAGAGAATAAATCCTCGGCACTCACTACAGCCTTGAATTTACTTACTACAGCCTTAAATTTGTTGGTCACGTCATCATCAAAATCAGAACGTGCGTCAATATAATTTGTGAAATCCTCATTATCCAAATCAATGATATTCATTGTACTAACTACTGCCTTGAATTTATTTTCAATGGTGCGATCAGAGGCGCTCCAACTTCCACCATTTAAAAGACCCAATAAGTCATAATCACTCACTACGGCCTTAAATTTACTTACTACGGCCTTAAATTTATTGGGCAAGCCATCTTTAAAATCACTTTGGTGGGTCGCATCAATTATACTGTAAAAACCAAAATCCAGAGAATTATCCGATATACCGGTATCATCGTAGAAATAATTAAGTGTAAGATCTATGGCATCACCATAAGTATAAGTAAACGGAGTATTAGCCGGTTCTTCTAATGGATGGGGTGTAATGGTTAAATCTTTTTTTGTGACAGTTAAATAACCAACTTTACCTTCATCAGGATCAATGAACCCCGAAATAAAATTTATTTGGAATAGCTCCTGATCATATTCCTGACCTCCAAAAGAGGGCGTGATCACATAATCGAATACTATTGGATAGCCATCTTCTGCAAGCTTTTCGTCTAAAGCGCTGTTGTTTAAAACCACTGGTGGAAGGCCTAACGCTTCAAAGGGAACAGGTTCTCCTTCAGCATCTACCGGAAGCCCTTCCACGGTATAAGGAGCAATATAATCGGGGCTGTCCGGATTAGCGCTATAGTACGTTGGCCTTATATCTTGCCCGTATTCAAATTCGGCACTATTCGCTACAATATTCAGCGCTAATTTCCCATCATCGAAGAATGTTAAAGGGTTAGACGGGCCACCATCTGTACCCCCGGGGGTACTCCCATTTGTTACAACAAACAATTCGGGGTTGCCTGAGAAGGTGGGCACTGTGGCTGTAATGACTGTACTTCCATCCTCTTCTGTGATAATTTGAACGTCTTCCAGTGGCTGATCATCAAATAGTATTTCTAAGTCATCCGGGTTGTCCGGGAAAAACTCTCCTATAATCTTCACTGTAAAAGGTACAGTACTTGGCGTAATACCATCTTCCACCCTTAGTTCGGTAATTTTTGCACTTGGGGCGGCAATACTATTAAAGGCGGCAAACGTATCTAAAAACCCTGCGGCCGACTCGTTGGCCGCTGTGAATGGGATTGCTGAAGTTTGGAATAATTCCAGTGCCTCTTCTGCCGTATAGGTTGTAGCTCCTGGGTCCACTGGATCCGGGAACCAGGAAGGTGCGGCAGACATCAATAATGCCATTGTGCCTGCAAAATGTGGTGCCGCAGCCGAAGTTCCATAAAAATTCAAAACTCCATCATTGTCGCAGGTTGGACATTGTGCATCCTGACCAATGGTGGTAGAGGCCGTATTACCACCGTCCGGGGCGTAAAGATCAATTTCAAGAGTGGTGCCATCCTTCAATAATCCACCATAGGAAGAGAAGGTTTCAGCTACAGGGGCATTGGCCCGGCGATAATCTACAGCACCCGTAGTAATTGAATTCGGGATCATGGCATGGCCACTAACGGTAGGTGCACCAGGTTTATCAGTAGTACCAAAATATTCCTCAAATTTTAGACCATCCGGCGTACCATCTTCAGCACCAGTATAAAAAGCTATATATCTAAAAGGTACATTGGTTTCGCCATTGGCACTGGTAATTAAAATATTGGCAGTTCCACTCCCCGTTGCCCTAAAAACGATAATCTCTGTTGGGTCTCCGGCAATATTCACACGATTGCTTCCTACGAGCAACCTCCCTAAATCATCTACTATATATATATCAAGGTCTTCAAGGGCTCCTAACTCGCCTTGCGATGCCAGCAGTTCCTTCCATTGTAAGGCAATTAAATAGGTGCCCGGTACTACGCTTATTTCTTGAAGGTAATCACCTACCCCATCAAATAAATGAGCCCGGGTAGGACTTTCCAACGGGATAAAGTTGGTTATAGGTACATCCGGTGAGGAAGTAAAAGTGTCTTGATATCCTTTATTTGCGAGATTTCCGGCAGAAGTAAAATGAAATTTTCCGGGCTGGTCTACAAAGGACTGCACGGCTGAAGCAATTTTACCATTTCCGATAAAAAAAGGCTCCGTAATAAAGGTAATGTCATCTACAATAATATCGCTGTCAATAGCCAAGGCATTAAATCCTTCTTCAAATTGGCGAGGGGATGCCGTTGCCGTATGAAACTGCAATGTAGCCCCTGGTGCTACATCGTGTAAGATCTGCATCATAGCCCTGCCTTCATCCGTAGCATTGGATGCGTTATCTTTTAATAGGATTACATCATCCGGTAATTCACCATTTGCAATATCTAGCGGGGCATAGGGACCTCCAAATACTTTATCATAGCTGTCAGATAGCACCCCAATGGTAATACCTGACCCATCAACAGGAACAATACCTCCATCACCGTCTACCGTACGAAAAATATCACGCACTATATTTGACTTCTGGGCAGCATCTCCCTGTGTAAGAATTCCAGTGGAATTATTTCTTGCAGGATATACTGGCCTTGCAAAGTTTACAACCAGTGGATAATCGTTTAAAAGACACAAGTCTTCTTTTATGAAATAAACATCAACAACGGCATACTGACTTAACTGAGTATTTAGGTTATCTGTTGACGTAGGGTCAAATAACAGAAAGTCTTCATTTGGAATTGTGAAAGGAGCAGCTTGTAACAAAGTTATCAATTCATCCAACTTCCCTTCAATCGGTACAGGTACAATTTCAACAAGAACCTTTTCTTCCTTAATCTGAAAAATCAAGGGCGAAGGGACTAGTTCTATTGGGGAATCACATAGTGAGGAAAGCTCTTGCCCAATAATATCTGTTGACTTACCATTAAAGAGTACCGGTTCTATGAATCCGGCATCTACTGCGCATTTAGAGGAATTTGCATTTGCAATAACCGTGTGCGTATTGCCATTACTTATTATGGTCCATTCAACAAAGTCACCAGGGCCAAATTCTTTGGTAAAAACTTTATCAACAGACCCAGGCTTAAATTTATTTAAGCCCTTGGCTACCCTTTTCCCATTATTAGACTTAATGATACTGCCATTTTCATCTACAGTAACTTCTTTATTTGTGGGGTTTTCATACGCAAAACTTGCCTGAAATAATCCATTTCTCAAATCTTTAATGCAAGTAACAACAGGAATAATATCTTTGCTGCCTCCTCCTTTTTTTCCTTTTTGGCCATACCCAACCAGTATAAAGAACATGGAAAATAACACGGTTAAATGCAATCGCCAGTTGGCACTATTTTTATTTTGTATTGGGCTATGGTTCCGATTACTTAAATAGTAGTTATTTTTCATAACATTCCGTTAGCTTAATTCTCTTTAATTTTATTAAATTGTTTACGTCGTAACCAATTTGGTCTTCTTCGTAAATTACTTTCAATACGCTAATACAATGATATTGCTATCATCAATTAATAAGGGGGGACTTTTATAATAATCCTATCATAAAAAGTCAGCGGGGGAGTGACTTAACACAAGTCAAATGAGATAATTATTCATTCAAAAATCGCAACTAACAATTAGCTATAAAAGAGCGACTTTTAATGAATATATCTGTTCCTAAAAAATTCGGGGAGAATCAATATCTATTAAAATTACTGATAAAAAAGCTAATTTTTTAGATAAATGTTAAAATTATAGTGAATTTGAGGAAGATGTAAGACTATTCTTCCAATAACGGGCCCTCTTTTGTAGGTGTACTGTGAATTGGCAACGTCTAAGACTAGATTGTAATCTCAAAGAAAACTCTGAATAGCCAAATCATAGCTCGAGAGTCCAAAGCCTAAAATGACTCCTTTGGCCCCAGGTGAGATATAGGAAACATGCCTAAAATCCTCCCTATTGAAGGTATTTGAAATATGCACTTCCACAACTGGGGTTTCAATAGCCTTGATAGCATCCCCTATACCAATCGAAGTATGGGTATAGGCCCCTGCATTTATTATAATCCCATCATATGAAAAACCCACTTTCTGGATTTTATCTATGAGTTCCCCTTCAATATTCGATTGATAATATTCAAGTTGAATCGTATCGAATTTGTTTTTTAGTTGCCCAAAATAATCCTCAAAAGTAGTACTCCCGTAAACTTCAGGTTCCCGTTTACCGAGTAGGTTTAAATTGGGACCATTGATAATCATAATTTTCATCCGATAAAAGTATTGAATTCTGTGGCATAAAAAAAGGGAAGCTTAATCGCTTCCCCAATGGTGTAACCATATATTTTAACTGTGCTATAATCTTTTCTTATTTGGAATGGTAAAAAGCAATCCTAAATTAACTGAATTCCACGATAGGTCATTATCCATATTGATGGTGGTATATGAAAAGTTCAGTTCGGTAAAGGCGCCCATAAGATATCCCAAGATCGGTCTATAGTATAATCCTCCATCATTGCCTTCATTGATTCCAAAAGCCTGTCCTGCATCAATTCCAATGGAAAGTGAATTGGAAGGCCATATACGTACTGAGGCCGATAAAGGCACAAATTGCATATTAGGTAAATCGGCCACCAATATTTGGGAGTCAAAGGTCTCTGCAAAACCATGGATAAATCCTGTACTTACCCCCAAGTCAACAACTTCTCCAAGAGCGAACATATAGCCGGCGTCCAAAGCAAGGCTCAAACTTACGGCATCATTGAAATCATCAATGGGCAAGCCCCCGTGAAATCCGATTTTAAAGCCTTCCTGGGCGTACATTCCCAGTCCTATAAAAGAAAAGATAAGTGCTAATAAGGTATTTTTCATTGGTTTAGGTTTATTTGGTTGATTCACAAAACTAAAATCTTCAATGAAATCATAATCATTTTTGTTGCGAAACGGGTAAAATAGGTTGTAGAGTGTCGTTTTAACGATTTTTTTAGCAACTTCTGCTCCCATATAGCACAAAAAAACAGCCTAATAATAGGCTGTTTTATATTTATATTTTATCAACTTTCAAAACATATAAGCTACACCTACTTGGAAAGCAGAGCCCTTTATATCCAAAACACCACCTGCCGGGCCCGAATATCTATCGGTCACCTCAAAGGAATATCTTGCCTGTATGGCCAGATTGTCCAAAACATCAAACCCAGCCCCAAAGGCAATATCAACCCCAAAGGTCTTTAAAACATCATCAACATTTCCATTGGTACCAAGAAGTTCCTCAGTATCGCGAATGGCTCTTTTGATATCATCCAGGTTCGAGGAGAAATTCAATTGCGGTCCTGCTTGAAGGTGAAATTTATCGGCCACATAATATTTGGCCAAAACCGGTAAATAAAAAAAGGACAGATCTTCTGCACTTCCGTATAAAAGTTCAGGTTGAATATGGAATTTATCCACCACTTCAATATCAACCAATCCCCCAATATAAAATCCGGTACTGTTGATCTTTGCAAAATTATTGACTCCTATAAGATTTAAAATAGAGTTGCCTGTCTTAAAATCAACATTGGTATTCAACAACCCTCCTGTTATTCCAAACTTTGGCAAAGCCTGTGCGCTAAGTAGATTCATTGCAAAAATGGCAATAACTGTAAGTGAAAGTACTTTTTTCATAATTGTTTTCGTTTTAATTTATCAAATATATAGATTGATTAAAACTTTAACAAATACAATGCCTAAACTCAAAAGTGGGTAAAAAAAAAGCGAAAACAGAAATTGTTTTCGCTTAAAATATTATAAATGATTTGTTTATAAACTAAATAACACGCCTAAATTAATCGTGGTCCAAGAACCACCATCTAAGCTAATACCTGTATAAGAAGCATTGATTTCAACACCTTCACTTACAGCATAAGCAACTGTTGGTCTGTAATAGAATCCGCCGTCATTACCATCGTTGATTCCTAAAGCATATCCCAGATCTGCACCAATTGCTATTTCTTCAGAAGCCTTATATCTTGCAACACCTGCCACTGGTAAAAATTGAATATCGTCAATTTCTATTGAAAAGTTGGAATCACCAATCGTCTTACCAAATGCATTGGTAAAACCAGTTGCAACTCCTAAATCAAATTCTCCTGCAGTTTCGAACATATATTGGGCATCTAAACCAATACTAAATCCTGAAACATCTCCCGCATCACCAACTGGCAATCCTAGGTTAGCCCCAATTTTTAGTCCTTCTTGTGCATTAACACTTAATCCAATTAACGCCAATGCGGCAATTAATACTACTTTTTTCATAATTTTAATTTTAGTTATTGAAGGGTCAAACTTATGCCCGGTTAAAACAACCGACTAATTTTCGTTGTGAAAACGTAGGAAAATGTTGCAAACTGATCATTTATGTGGTTTAAGCATGAATTTCATCGATAATTACCCAATATTTGTGGAATGAAATGGAAGCAGGCCATCCAAGATTATAGTCACTATCTAAAGATTGAACGTGGATTATCTGAAAACTCCATCAAAAACTACATCTGGGATGTTGAAAAATTGATTGCTTTTCTGATCGAAAATGACATTTCAATAAGTCCCATTACCATTGGGAAAGAAACAGTCCAACGCTTTGTTTATGATATCGCAAAAACAGTTAGCCCAAGGTCCCAGGCCCGCATAATCTCAGGGCTAAAGAGTTTCTTCAATTACCTGAACTTCGAGGATTATCGCAAGGACAATCCTATGGATTTATTGGAATCGCCCAAAATTGGAAGAAAACTGCCAGATACCTTATCCGAGGATGAAATAAACCAGCTCATCGGTGCTATCGACCTCTCAAAACTCGAAGGGGAACGCAATAGAGCAATGCTAGAGACACTATATGGTTGCGGTTTGCGCGTATCAGAACTCATCAATTTGAAAATATCGGACTTGTTTTTTGAGGAAGATTTCATCAAGGTTACCGGGAAAGGAGATAAACAGCGTTTTGTGCCGATCAGTGATTTCAATAAAAAATACATCAACATCTATCGGAAAGAAATCCGTATTCACCAAAGTATACAAAAGGGCTTTGATGATATTCTATTTTTAAACAGACGCGGCAAGCAGCTCACACGTGCAATGGTCTTTACCATTATCAAACAACTCGCTATAAAAATAGACTTGGGTAAAAGCATAAGTCCGCATACATTTAGACATTCGTTTGCCACACATTTATTACAGAACGGTGCCGACCTTAGGGCCATTCAGCAAATGCTAGGTCATGAAAGTATTACAACCACAGAAGTGTATATGCATGTAGACCGCTCACATTTGGCCGAGGTAATGAACAAATATCATCCCCGTAAGTAACAATTTTTATTAACTGATTTATGTATATTTAAATTCTCATTGGAATACTATCAGTAATATTAATTAAATCAAAGAATAATAATGTCAAACTTAAAAAGATCAATGCTCTTGGGTGCTCTTGCCATTTTCATGTCAACTGCCACAAACGCTCAAAAAAAACTGGATGATGTTCTTAAAAACCTAGATGCCAAGAGTGAATCCTATGGCGAGGTTGCCCAAACCATTTGGGACTTGGCGGAAATGGGTTACCAAGAAGAAAAAAGTGCTGCATTGTTGCAAAAAACATTGACTGATGCTGGTTTCACCATCAATAAAGGAGTCGCGGGCATTCCTACCGCTTTTACGGCGGAATATGGGAGTGGTGCGCCAATAATAGGAATCATGGGCGAATACGATGCCCTACCAGGTCTTTCACAACAGGCAGTTCCAGAGAAAAAATCAGCTGGTAAGGCTGCGGGTCATGCCTGCGGACACCACGTATTCGGTACCGCCTCAACAGCGGCTGCAATAGCCGTAAAAGATTGGATGAAATCCAACAATGCCAAAGGTACCATACGCTTTTATGGTACTCCCGCAGAAGAAGGTGGTTCAGGAAAAGTATATATGGTTCGCGAAGGGCTCTTTGATGATGTTGATGTTGCATTGCATTGGCACCCAAGTTCACAGAATGCCGCAAGTGCCGGAGCTGCTTTGGCAAACAAATCGGCTAAATTCAGATTTTATGGCGTTTCTGCACATGCAGCCGCGGCTCCTGAAAGAGGCCGCTCGGCTTTGGATGGTGTAGAAGCTATGAATGCCATGGTTAATATGCTACGCGAACATGTACCCGAAAAAGCAAGAATACACTATGTGATCACCAGTGGTGGTAAAGCCCCAAATGTGGTACCCGATTTCGCCGAGGTCTATTACTATGCACGTCATAACCAAAGGGATGTGGTTATTGATATCTTTGACAGGATAGTTAAGGCAGGCGAAGGTGCGGCCTTGGGTACCGGTACGACCATGGATTTTGAAATGATTGGAGGAACACATGAACTTTTACCAAATTTGACACTGCAGAAATTAATGCATGACAATCTTTCCAGAGTTGGTGGAATTGAATATACCCCAGAAGAAAAAGAATTTGCCGATAAAATTGCCATTAGTTTGGGTTACAAAGGTGTTGATATAGCTAAGGCGAAAAATATTCAACCCTATAAAACCGAAGCCAAGGCATTTGGCTCTACAGACGTTGGCGATGTTAGTTTCACGGTGCCTACCGTAGGTATGGGAGCTGCTACTTGGGTTCCTGGTACGCCTGCACATAGCTGGCAAGCAGTTGCCGCAGGTGGCACTTCAATTGGTAATAAAGGCATGATGATCGCAGCCAAAACCTTGGCCCTTACCGCCATAAATCTTTTTCAAGACAGTGACCTGATCAAAAAAGCAAAAGTGGAGTTCTTGGAGCGAAGAGGGGCTGATTTCAAGTACATTCCCCTGCTAGGTGATAGAGCACCGGCCCTTGACTACAGGAATTAAAAGCTGTTGTATTTGCATACTTTGGTTTAGAGTTTCAGATTATTAAATTTGGACTTTAAACCTTTTTTTTCTTTTATGTAACAATAGTATTGAATATACTACTAATTCATTAACAACCTACCAATCTAAGCGTGAACAAAAAGCTGGAGCATCAATTTGTGACCGAACTTGAGAACAATCAGAATATTGTTCATAAGGTCTGCACGTTGTACACCAATGACAGGGATTCGCACAAAGACCTGTTCCAGGAAATAACCATACAGCTATGGAAGGCATACCCTAAATTCCGGGGAGATTCAAAATTCAGTACTTGGATGTACAGGGTAGCCCTAAACACAGCTATTACGCTCTATCGGAAATCGAAAAGAAGAATTCAAACCCAGGATTATGAATCGGTTATTTTTAAAATAACCGCAGATGAATACGACCCACAGGAAGAACAACAATTACAACTCATGTATAAAGCCGTAAAGCAATTGGGCGATATTGAAAAGGCGTTGATTTTCCTATATCTAGAAGATAAAGACTATCGCGAAATCTCAGAAACCTTGGGTATTACAGAAGTTAATGCCCGGGTTAAGATGAACCGGATAAAGAATAAATTAAGAACCATATTGAACCCTTGACGATATGACTGACGGACTGGAATTATTAAAAAAGGAATGGCAAAAAAGGGAGGCGGATCTTCCTAAATTGACCTACGCCGAAATTCATAAAATGATCTGGAAGAAATCTTCCTCTATTGTTAAATGGATATTGATCATAAGTATTTTGGAATTTACCCTTCCACATTTACTATATCTAGTACCCTCTTTTAAAGAGAATATGGAAATCTATGACAAACTAGGATTACAAGACGTTATCATTGGATTTACCATTTTCAGTTACTGTGTGGCCTTTTACTTCATCATCCAATTTTACAGGCGTTATAAGGAAATTTCAGTATTGGATAATTCCAAGAATTTGATGCGTAAAATAATCAGGACAAGAACAACTGTGAAGCATTATATCATCTATTCCTTATCAATGATATTGGTCATAGTCATTATGATGATTATCGGTGTCTATTTGAATGATGATATCTTCTCCATTTTTAGCGAACTCCAAGAAAAGGCAAAAAATATTTCCGCCGAAAAACTTAAAATAAGTTTAATGATAGGTATGGGTGTAATGGGAATACTACTTACTGCCGTTATGGGTGGAATCTACTTTTTGTTATACGGCTTGTTATTACGAAAACTAAAAAGAAATTACAAGGACCTTAAACAATTGGAAGTCTAGATGTTTTTGCGGTTCCGGTACCTGCGCTTTTCATTCTCTTCCTCATAGGCCAACAAATCTTTTTTTGATAATACCTTTAAGAAAGATGGATGTTGTTCAATGGCATATTCCAGTTTTTCTATAATCGATTCAAAAGATTCATTTTCATAATCGATATCCAGCGGTTCCTTAATGCTCATATGCTGTAGGATACCTTTCTTCTTGATGCGCAGCCCTTTTTTATCGAACGAGCGTCTAAAGCCATCAATGACCACGGGCACTACAATAGGCTTATATTTTTTAATGATATGGGCAGTGCCCTTGCGTAAAGGTTTCCATGGCGTTGTTGTCCCTTGTGGAAAGGTAATCACCCAACCGTCATTCAGTGCTTTACCGATGTTGGAAATATCGCTCATCTTTACTTGCCTATTTACATCGTGTCCCTCGGACCGCCAAGTTCGTTCCACACTTATAGAACCTGCATAGGCAAAAATCTTGGTCAAAAGACTTTTCTTCATGGTCTCTGCAGCAGCAACATAGTACATATTCAATTTCGGTCTCCAGAGATACCCCACATTTTTAATGGAATCATCCCTACCGCTTAAACTAGCATTGAAAACATGGAACATGGCCACTACATCGGCAAAATAGGTTTGGTGATTGCTTACAAAAAGCACATTGTTCTCAGGTAAGTTTCTGATGATATCAGAACCCTCGATTTCCAAAGTATTGAACCCTTTATACCGCTGATGGGTCATGAAACCCATAATACGGATGAGCCACCTCTTTAGAAAAAGAATATGACCAAATGGATTTTCCTTAAATATACCCATAAGGGCAAATCTACGAAATAAGCCTTATAAAACCTGTCTCAAGAGTTCCTTGATTTCGCTGAGCATCATGGCCGTAGCACCCCAAACTGTGTAACCGTTTAGTTTAAAGGCTGGTACATCTATGTTCTTTGCATAGGATGTGGATAATTTTTGGGTGAAAACTTTCGCGTCATCCATAAAATCACTTAAGGACACTTCAACCAGTGATTCTACTTCGGATTCTTGTAGCACAAAAGGTTTAGGATCTTCATACAAGCCTATAAAAGGTTGTACTTCAAAATTACTTGGCGGAATATATATCTCGCTCATTGATTTAATAATTGAAACCTGCTGTGGTGGAACTCCTACCTCTTCGTGGGTTTCACGCAGTGCGGTCTGCATGATATCCCGGTCTTCTTCTTCTGACTTACCCCCTGGAAAACCAATCTGATTGGAATGTACCCCTTGATAGGTCTTTCGCAAAATCAAAAGCAAATTCGTAGATTTTCTTTCATCCGGATAAAAAAGGGCCAATACTCCCGCTTTTTTAGGATTCTTTTTTTTGATATATCCGGCCTCAAGTTCTTTAATTCGAATTAAAGGTGCCATTTTATAATGGGAAGCTGATCCAGGTAAGGGCAGATTTTTTATTTTTGAACTCCGTATGGTAAAATCATCAAAATTCATGGTATTTAAAAGATTCGCTTATATTACAATATTACCACTATTATTTTTATTGGCCTGTAAGGGGGAACCCAAGCAATTGGAAACAACCGAAGAAAACAATAGGGTACAAAAAGATACCATACAAGAACAGGTAACAGAAGTCCAGAAAGAAGAGGAACCCTTTTTATTGTCTGAAGATAACGCCATAGATTTCTTCTTTAACTATAACAAAACCCTGAAAGATGATACGGTTAAACTAACAACAACCTTGGGCAGTTTCACCGTACAGCTATATGATAATGTACCCTACCACAAGGCCAATTTCATTTACCTGACCTCCAAAGGCTATTTTGACAACACCCAATTTCATCGCGTGGTCAAGAATTTCATTATCCAAGGTGGGAATTCAGATGACAAGGAAACGGCTGACAAACGAAGGGCTCTTGGAAGGTATCTTTTACCGCCCGATGTCAAAAAAGGGTATAAACACCATCGTGGAACCATTTCAATGCCCAGTAGTGAAGTCAACAATCCGCATATGTTGGCATCGCCTTATGAATTCTTTATCGTTGTCACCAAACCAGGCTCTTATCATTTAGACGGTGAATACACGCCTTTTGGTAAGGTAATAGACGGTATGGATGTGGTTGATAAAATCAATGCCCAACCCGTTGGAAAAGGTGACTGGCCATCACGCAACGTCTATATTCTCAAGGCTGAAGTGGTTAATTAGTTAGGGGTTGACAGTTGGCAGTGGCAGTATTCAAAAAATGAGTTTTTGCCTTTATTTCGTAATCGAAACTTGCACTTGAATTTGCTCTTGCAATTGAACTTGTACTTGAACTTGCTCTTGCACTTGCTCTTGACCCCTTACTTCCCTTGCGATCCATAAATATTGGGTAAGGCAATATGAAACTTCACAGCCAATATTCTAACCAAGATAACGATCAGTATTGCCGCGATATAGGCATAGGTACCATCTATCGGTAATTGAATCAGAAGGAAATAGGAAATTCCTCCTAAAATACAGGCTGTGGCATAGATTTCTTTATGGAATATTACCGGTATCTCATTGCATAGAATGTCCCGAATAACACCTCCGAATGAAGCTGTAATCGTTCCCAGGATGATACACATTATTGGCATTAATTCCGCAGAAAGTCCTTTCTCAATACCCACCATGGTGAATAACCCAATGCCAATTGTATCGAACAAGAATAGGGTTTTTCGTAAATATTTAAGTTGGTTCACAAAAAAGATGGCAAAAATCACCGTTCCCAAAATGGTGAATATATAAACCGATTCGCGCATCCAGACCACAGGGGTCTTACCGATGAGCATATCGCGTAAGGTTCCTCCGCCAACAGCGGTCACGAATGCAATAATCAGTACCCCGAACAAATCGAGTTTCTTTTCCATAGCCACCAGAACACCTGAAATGGCAAAGGCAATGGTTCCTAAAATATCTATGGCAAAATAGAACATCTGTTAAAGCTGTTGGGTGTAATAATTATAATCCTTGATTATCCTGTCAACGAATTCAATTGGTTTCGTATCAGTGGTAATCTGGGTCACTTCCTTAATTCTGTTGTTCAAAGAAACGATAATTTGATGATCTCCGTTACGTTTGGCCTGATCAAAAAGCTCTTTTATGGTTTGCATTTCACGATCTTCAAAGACCGTAACTTGTGCATATTTCGGCACATAATCCTCAGGCAATTCCCTAAGTAAGGTATCCTTTAAACTCACTTTTTTCTTTTCACTGATTACCGTTGTCCCCGCGGCAATATCCCCAATACGCTGACCGTTTCCACGAATTAAGATCGTTAAGACCGCTAATCCGCCTGAGGTGAGGACCACATCGATAATACGCAAGATCCACCGAATAAAATAACTCGAAAATCCTGGCTTGGAACCATCCAATTTTACCACTCGAATATGCATCAATCCCTTACCTATCGTTTTCCCATCCATAAAGGTTTCCAACAATACGTAGTACAAAAAGGCAGGCAGTCCCAATACAAGATAAAACGCCCACATATCAGCAAATTCCATATCCATGGTAACCAGCAACCAAATAACCAAAATGGTATAAGCACCGATAATAAAACTATCGATTAGGTAAGCGAGCATGCGGTCTCCCAAATGCGCTGTATTTTGGCTAATGCTAATATTTTGGGCAGTTTCTATTTGAAATTGTTCCATATTTTAGTTTCTTTGGGTATAAACCCGATAATTAATGCGTGAGGCCGCCTTTGTAAAGCAAAATAAAGATAAATGGGTAACTTTTGAAAACGCACTGTCAAACAAAACGAAGATTGAGCCAGATGTATTGTCTGACCTCTACATTGAAATTACCGACCACCTGAGCTACGCCAAAACTTTTTATGCGGGCAGCAATACGGAATTTTACCTAAACTCCATTGCCTCACAGGCACATCAAAAAATCTATAAGACCAAAAAGGAACCTAAAAATCGCATTGTAGCGTTTTGGAAAACCGAATTCCCAACCATGTTCTATACTCATCAAAGAGAACTTTTGATCGCTTTCCTTGTCTTCAGTTTCTTTGTTTTGGTTGGTGCCTTTTCAGCGGCCAATGAGGGGGATTTTGTTCGTTCAATTCTTGGGGATGGTTATGTGAACATGACCTTGGAAAATATTGAAAAAGGCGACCCTATGGCTGTTTATAAACAAATGGGCGAATTCAATATGTTCTTGGGAATAACCATCAACAATGTTCGTGTAGCTATGATGGCATTTGGCTACGGCATCATGCTTGGGGTCGGGACCTTATGGATCATGATGCAAAATGGGATTATGCTAGGCAGTTTTCAATATTTCTTTTATGAGAAAGAATTGCTTTGGGAATCTGCACGAACTATTTGGATCCATGGTACTATTGAGATTTCGGTCATAATCATTGCCGGTTGTGCCGGACTCGTTTTGGCCAACGGAATGCTTTTTCCGGGTACCTATACGCGATTGGAATCCTTTAAAAGAGGCGTTAAAAACGGACTCAAAATAATGTTGAGTACAGTACCCTTTTTTATTGTTGCCGGATTCCTAGAAGGTTTTGTCACTAGACATACCGAAATGCCGGATTGGTTGGCGATTTTGATTATTACAGCCTCTTTGGCACTAATCCTATTTTATTACGTTATATACCCATATCAATTACATTCAAAAACCAACCAACATGAACAGATTCATTGAATTTAAAAAACAGCGGGAGTTAGGGGAAATACTGTCAGACACCTTTGCTTTCTTACGTCTACAGTTCAAACCCTTTATTACTACGTATTTAAAAATTGTAGGACCCTACTTGCTGGTCATGTTGATCTCTATGGGTTTTTACCTAAGTGCCTTCAGTTCATTTTTGGATTTCAATGTCCAAAGCTCCAATGAGATGTTTAGCGGCGTAACCATGTTTTTTGGTGTTCTTGTATTCTTACTGGCAATGATAATGGTTTATGCAACCTCGCAATCAACCGTTTTACATTATATAAAATCGTATTCAAACCACAATGGTGTTACTGATTTCAATGAGATAAAAACAGCGGTTTATGCTACTTTATGGAGCTTTATTGGTCTTGGTATAATCGTGGTTCTTTCAGTATTTGTTGGCTTAATGTTTTGCATTTTACCAGGCATATATTTGGCCGTGCCACTTTCATTATCCTTCAGCATTATGGTATTTGCCAAAAAAAGCGTGGGTGATTCGTACAGTTATGGTTTTACCCTTGTTAAGGATGAATGGTGGATTACCTTTGCAACCCTTTTTGTAGTCGGAATCATAGTTACCATTGCCGGCTATGCTTTCAGTCTACCCGCTGTGATCTACCAATATGCGAAAATGGGTATTTTTTCCGGTGAGATGGATGCCACCAATATGATGGACAGTTTCATTGACCCTATTTATATGATATTGAATATGATAAGTACCTTGGCTCAGGTTTTATTGAACCTGATTACGATTATTGCAGGAGCCTTTATCTACTTTAACCTTAACGAAAAGAAAAACTTTACGGGTACCTTTGAACGTATTCAAAACTTAGGTAAAACCACAGCGGATTAATATGCTTAAACAGCTTTTTATTATACTATTATGTGGATTATCGGTTTGCAAATTATCAGCACAACAAGATTCCACAATAGTCCAGTATGATAAAAGCACATTGCATTTACAACAGATTTCAGAAGACGACCTTCAAGCGTATAAGGAAGATCCAAAGTTTGACTATGAGATTGTAAAGATCGACCGCACTTGGTGGGATAATTTCAAGACCTGGTTGGGGAACTTGTTCACACGTTTTTTTGAATGGCTTTTTGGTGCTGAAAAAGCCGGTGGTTATTTATTGTTTTTCTTCAAGATACTCCCTTATATTCTAATAGGTATTCTTCTTTTTCTACTTATCAAGTTTTTTCTAAATGTGAATTCAAGGGCATTGCTTTATTCAAAGGTCAATGAGGCCGTAGTATCACTCTCAGATGAAGAGCATATCATCAAGAATGAGGATATTAATCAACTTATTCAAAAGGCCCTGAAAGACAAAAACTACAGACTTGCAATTCGTTATTACTATTTACTCATCTTAAAGCAAATGAGCGAAAAAGAACTCATCAACTGGGAAATGCAAAAAACCAATGATGACTATATCAATGAATTGGAAAAGGAAGAATTAAAAGCTCCCTTTAGTCATATAACCCTCTTGTATGATTATATCTGGTACGGTGATTTCCCCATTGATGAAGCCAAATTCTTAAAAGCAGAAAACAAGTTTTCATCGCTAAGAAAAATCTTGGATATTCATGAGTAAGAAAGGCTCCATATACCTGATCATCGCCTTAGTCACCATGGCCATCCTTATGCTCTTTCAATATAGCAAACCCAAGGAAGTTAATTGGTTTCCTTCTTTTGTCTCCCACCATAAAATTCCCTATGGCACCTATATCCTGAATGATCTGATGGAAAAAAAGTATGGTGAAAATCTAAAGCAAACCAACAAGCCACCCTATGAATTGTTACAATCGGACGTCCTCGTCGAAGGCACTTATTTTTTTGTGAATACTAAGGTTTCATTTGGTGAAGCGGAGTTGACCAGCCTTTTGGATTGGACAGCAAAGGGAAATACCTTGTTCATTGCCTCAGACGGATTTGAGGAAGAACTAAAAGACACCTTGCATTTTCAAACTACGGCTTTGTATGCCGACTTTGGGGAAGACCAAAAGCAATTGCATAGACTACTAAACCCTACTTTGAACAATGATGTATCCTATAATTTCGAGAAGGACAAATATGCCGCCTATTTTAGTGAAATCGATACGGCAAATGTCCGGGGCATTGGGCAGGTAGATTATCTGGCAGAAGGTGGTTCCGAACAGAAAAAGAATTTCAATGTTATAAAACAGCCTTTCGGGGAAGGGGAAATAATTCTTTGTGCCTTTCCTAAGGCATTTACCAATTACTTTATTCTCGAAGCTAACAACAAGGACTATACAGCGGGGCTGCTTTCTTATATCGATGGCAGCAAACCCATTTATATGGATAACCATTATAAATCGGGAAAATCATTCTATACCTCGCCCATGTATATTTTCTTGAATACCAAAGAATTTAAATGGGCCTATTATATGGCATTGATCGGGGCAATGTTCTATGTGGTTTTCGAGGGCAAAAGAAAACAAAGGGCTATTCCCATAGTTGTTCCCCTGAAGAACCAGACCTTGGCATTTACCCGGACCATTGCCGATATGTATTTTGAAAAAGGGGAGCAAAAATCGATTACAGATCATAAAATCGATTACTTTCTGGAATACATACGTTCCCATTTTTACCTGGGCACCATAAAACAGGATGATGAATTCTTTCGCAATTTAGCAGCCCGTAGCAACCATTCTTTTGATGAAGTAAAGGAATTGTTCTCCTATATGGATAAACTTAAAATACGATCGGTAATTACCAATTCCGATTTAAAGAAACTAAATACACTAATCGAAAAATTTAAATTGAAAGCCGATGGAAAATAACGAGCAAAATACCAACGACCTTAATTTTGACAATAGAATCCCTCTGGAGGAACTCAAAAAAGCAGTAACGGACATTAAGACCGAACTAGCAAAGGTCATAGTTGGGCAAGACAAATTTATTGAGCTTTTAATCGTCTCCCTCTTGGTAGATGGTCATGTGCTCATTGAAGGGGTTCCAGGTATTGCGAAGACCATCACGGCCAAACTTTTTGCCAAGACCTTAAAAACCGATTTTAGCCGAATACAGTTTACACCAGACCTTATGCCCAGTGATATTCTGGGTACCTCGATCTTCAATGTAAAAACTTCGGAATTCGAATTTAAAAAAGGACCTATTTTCTCTAATATCATTTTAATTGATGAGATAAACCGTGCCCCAGCAAAAACCCAAGCCGCTATGTTCGAAACCATGGAAGAACGTCAGGTGACCATGGATGGCACCACCTACCAAATGGATACTCCTTTTATGGTTCTGGCCACCCAAAACCCTATTGATCAGGAAGGTACCTACGCCCTACCCGAAGCGCAATTAGACCGATTCATCTTTAAAATCAAAGTCGATTACCCATCGCTAGAGGAAGAAATCAAGATCATACAAACGCACCATGAACGTAAGGGCAAGCAACCGCAGGAACAAATATCCGGCGTATTGACCCCGAAACAACTGGCCGATTTTAAATCGAAGATCCAGGATGTGGTGGTTGAGGAAAAAATCATTAAATACATTGCCGATATCATTACCAAAACCAGAAACCATCCGCATTTGTATTTGGGGGGTTCCCCAAGGGCATCTATCGCCACACTCAATGCCGCAAAGGCCTTCGCGGCCATTCAGGGTAGGGATTTTGTTATTCCGGAAGATATAAAGAAAGGCTTGGTCCCTGTATTGAACCACAGGGTGATCCTGACCCCAGAACGCGAAATGGAGGGTATGACTACCGACAGCGTGGTAAACATGATTATGGAATCGGTGGAAATACCAAGATAATACTATGCAGTTTATAAAATCGTTCTACATACACAACTCCTTTTTTACGTATATCGCCGTGCTTTCAGCCTGTTTTATACTTTCCTATTGGATACCTATACTTTATCCAATTGCATGGGTGTTGACCCTAGTGTTGCTAGGATTATTTTTGTTTGATGTGTTCTTGCTATATGCCAATAGTAAGGGTATGGAAGCTCAACGGATTTTACCACAGAAACTATCGAACAGCGATTTAAATCCCATGAGTATTGAGTTTCAGTCGTACTACCCATTTAAGGCCTATATCACTATAATTGATGAATTGCCAAAACAATTCCAAAAACGTGATTTTGAGCATAACACCAGTCTTTTAAAAAATGAGCGAAAGGAATTTGAATATACGGTGAGGCCTGTTGAAAGGGGAGAATATGTTTTCGGAAATCTCAACCTTTATGCTTCTTCCCCATTAAAGATCGTAAAAAGGCGTTTTATTTTTCAAAAAGACCAAATGGTGCCAGTGTACCCCAGTATTATTCAAATGCAGCAATACGATTTTTTAGCCATCAGCAATAAGATATCGCAGTTCGGACTTAAGAAAATAAGGCGTATTGGGCATACCCAGGAATTTGAACAGATTAAGGAATATGTACCTGGCGATGACATTCGCACGCTTAATTGGAAGGCCACTGCAAAACAGAACCAATTGATGGTGAACCAATATCAGGACGAAAAATCGCAACCCATCTACTCCATTATAAACACAGGGCGTGTCATGAAAATGCCTTTCAATGGACTTAAACTATTGGATTATGCGATAAACTCCACCTTGGCATTTTCAAACGTCGCCCTAAAAAGGAATGACAAAACGGGAATGATCGCCTTTTCAAAGAATATAGAATCTTTTGTTCCCGCCGTCCAGAAAATAACCCATTTGAACACCATTCTTGAAAAGCTTTATAATATTACAACCGATTTTACCGATTCTGATTTTGGATTGCTGTACGCGCAGGTGAAGCGTAAAATCACCCATAGGAGTTTATTATTACTCTATACCAATTTTGAACATATTTCAGCCCTAAAAAGACAAATGCCCTTTCTATTGGCAATCGCCAAAAAACATGTTTTGGTGGTCATCTTTTTTGAGAATACCGAATTGGAGGAACTTATTTCATTGGATGCCGAGGATTTACAAACCATTTATCATAAAACAATAGCCGAAAAATTCTCACTTGAAAAACGATTGATGCAAAAAGAGTTGCAACAACATGGCATTCAGACCATTCTTACCAAACCAGAACAACTTACCATCAATACCATCAATAAGTATCTGGAAATCAAGGCAAGAGGATTGTTGTAAAAGCTTTTAGCAACTCCCTTATTATACGATTTCCATACCATCTAGCTCTGCTTGGTCCTATGCACTTCTATTTTTTAGTAACTTAACAGCAGCATCAATCAAAAACAATCACCTTATGCAAACAATACTGGGAACAGGGGGAATCATCGCAACAGAATTGGCAAAATCGCTAACCGAATTTACAACTGATATAAGATTGGTAAGTCGCCATCCAAAAAAAGTAAACACTACAGATGAAATACTTTCGGCGGATCTTTTAAATGCTGAAGAAGTCAATCATGCAGTACAAGGATCTACAGTAGTGTATGTGACCATTGGTTTTCCCTACAGCGCCAAAACTTGGCAAAAGACCTGGCCAAAATTCATGCAAAATGTAATTAAAGCCTGTAAAGAACATAATTCCAAATTGGTGTTTTTTGACAATATTTATATGTACGATGCAAACCACTTAGATGGTATGACCGAGGATACTCCCATTAATCCCCCCAGTAAAAAGGGCAAGGTCAGGGCCCAACTCGTACAAATGATCATGGATGAAGTCAAGAGTGGTAAACTTACTGCACTCATAGCGCGTTGCGCTGACTATTATGGCCCGGGAATTGAACGAAACGGGATGCTACGCGAGACGGTCTTTAAAAATCTCGCTAATGGTAAAAAGGCTAATTGGATGGGAGCAATCAATTGTAAACATTCATTCACCTTTACCCGCGATGCCGGTAAGGCAACAGCCGTGCTCGGAAATACGAATGATGCCTATAACCAAACTTGGCATTTACCTACTGCGGCCAACCCTTTTACCGGTAAGGAGTGGATAACAACCATAGCACAGGAAATGGGAGTCTTGCCCAAATATCAGCTGGCCCCAAAATATCTAGTACGAATTCTTGGATTGTTTATGCCCATCATGAAAGAGATGGTTGAGATGCTCTATCAATATGACCGTGACTATGTGTTTAATAGTGATAAATTTTACGAGCGTTTCAAAATCGAACCTACTCCCTATTTGGAAGGGATACGTGAAATCATTAATGCCGATTATAGCCAATTGGGCAATTAAAATAGACAAAACCCTAAATTAAGACCCCTATGAAAAATGTATTACACAAAGCCGAATCGCGTGGCAAAGCCAACCATGGTTGGTTGAACTCCCATCATAGTTTTAGCTTTGCCAGCTACCAGAATCCCGAGCGCATGAACTTTGGGGTCTTGCGGGTACTCAATGACGATGTGGTCTCCGAGGCCAAGGGTTTCGGCACCCATCCACATCGCAATATGGAAATCATTTCCATTCCGCTTGAAGGCGATCTGCAACATATGGATAGCATGGGTAACACCACAATTATTAAACAGGGCGATGTTCAGGTGATGAGTGCCGGAACAGGTATTCAGCATAGCGAGTACAACAAAAACAAAGATCGCCCCGTAAAATTTTTGCAGATCTGGATAATTCCCAATAAAGTGGATGTAGAACCGCGATACGATCAAATTTCGCTGCTGGATATTGAAGAGAAAAACACTTTTTACCAGATTTTATCACCTAATCCAGAAGATCAAGGGGTATGGATCTATCAAGATGCCTGGTTTCATCTGGGGGATTTTGAAAGTGGAAATGAAACAACATATACGCTTAATAAAAAAGGTAATGGAGTCTATGTTTTTGTTTTGGAAGGTGAGGTCGAAATCAACAATCAACTTTTAGGTAAAAGGGATGGCTATGGTATTTGGGATGTGGACCAGTTTGAATTTAAATCTATTGGTAAATCCAAGGTATTGCTAATGGAAGTTCCTATGGGGATTTAGTTTTCTGTTTTCCATTCATTGTTTTTTACCCTAAACTAATTCAAAGTCCCTTCAATAACGATACTCTAAAACGGATACGACAGCATGGCTTTCAAACCATTCTTACAAGCCAGAACAGCTTTCAATCAATACCATCAACAATTACTTGGAAATCAATGCAAGGGGACTACTCTGATGATTATGAACTAGGGCATTTCAAGAATACGTTGTGCCTGTAAAGTTGCTATTATATCATGGGATTTATAAGTAGTAATATTTATAACCATCATATTCCCATTTTTTAGATGCTGAGCATTTAAAGTATTACAATTACAAGTTACCCCAATACGTCCTCTTACCCTCTTTTTGATCAGTAATTCAAGTGCCAATCCGGAAACTACACCTCCTAATACAGTAAAAAGAACATCATTGTTATCCCAAACACCGTAATCTGCCTTATCTATAGCTTCTTTCGTAAGGCCGGCAGCAAGACTACTTCCCACAGCACCGGCCCAAGTCCAATACTGGTCACCTTTAAAAATTTTATTGGCAGCGTACCCACCTATACCACCGATAACAACACCTGCAGCAAAATGTTTGGGTTTATCTGGGGAAATATTTATTTGAGCCTTGGCGAATCCACAAATACTCAATGCTAAAACAAAAAATATGCTCTTTTTCATAATACAGGTTCCCACTGTTCAAAAGATTCTGTCCTGTCTTCATCCAGTGTATACGAATTTACCTGTTTTCAGTTATTTCAGCCTATTTTGCATCAACTTTTCGATGTGGCGTACAATAATTGGTTTCATTGACCAGATAATCTAGGATCGAAGATTACATAATCCCCAAAGCGCAACATAGATGACAAAAGCTCCGAAAGACAGGAGAACTTGTTCCACGCGGAGTTTTGGAATCGGTTTACCGTCAAAGGCGGAAAAATTTCTCGTGTTGGGTGTCCTTTCTTTTGGTTTGCCGTCGCTCCATCTCGCCCCTCTCTCAAAAGGTACCTCGTACCTTTCTCATTCGGTCGTGGACAAGCAAAGAAAATGAACAAAATACCACTCCGGCCTCCGGCCACCCCTCCTAATAAAAAGGAGGGGGCCCATAATCTAAAATCATGACCGAGTGAAATCCTCCCCTTCTTTCAAGGGGAGATGCTGAGAGGCGGAGGAGTAAGCAAAAATTTAAATTACTTGGTCCTCCCCTTACCGAGGGGAGGTGTCCGCCAGCTGGCGGACGGAGGGGTCAGTAAAGAAAACGAAGAGCACAAAAAACCACCCCGGCCTTCGGCCACCCCTCCTTCCAATAAGGAGGGGACCACTAAATCATGAACCGTTTAGTCCTCCTTTTGTTAAGGGGAGGTGCCGATAGGCGGAGGGGTTCGCAAAAAAAAATAAAATCCCTATCTTCATCACCCAACAAAAAAACCATCAACCAACAACAACATGAATTCAAAACACTTCTATCTTTTTCTCCTTGCTATAACCCTAATAACTACCCAAATCAACGCCCAAACCTATGCCAAGAACGGCATGGTGGCCTCGTCAAATAACTTATCTTCTGCAACTGGAGTAACTATTTTGAAAAAAGGGGGTAATGCGATTGATGCCGCCATAGCAACGGCATTCTCATTAGCTGTGACCCTGCCTTCCGCAGGAAATATTGGCGGTGGCGGATTCATTGTTTTTATGAATGCAGACGGAAAGGTAACCACCATCGATTTTCGGGAAAAAGCCCCGCTAGCCGCAACCAATGACATGTATCTTGATCCCAGCGGAAACCTAATTCCCGATAGCAACGAACATAACATAAAAGCGATCGGGGTTCCGGGTACCGTAGCCGGACTCTACAAAGCACATCAGCAATACGGAAAACTTCCTTGGGCCACTGTGGTACAACCTGCCATTGACCAAGCCAAAAACGGATTCCCTTTGAATTGGTCGCTTTTCGCTGCTGCTGAACGATTTACCTCACCAGGGAATAAAAGCCCTTTTATGGACAACTATTTCCGAAACGACCAGGGTAATGTACTGCAACCTGATGAACTCTGGAAACAACCCCAGTTGGCAGCTACCTTAACCTTGATTCGTGATAAAGGTAAAGACGGATTTTACAAAGGGGAGGTCGCAAAAAAAATTGCCAAATGGATGAAAGCCAATGGAGGTATCATCACTAAAAAAGACCTGAAAAAATATGAGGCTATTGAGCGCAAGCCTATAAAGGGCACCTATAAGGATTTTGATATCTATTCTATGCCCCCGCCAAGTTCTGGAGGTGTTGCCCTTGTTGAAATGATGAATTTGATGGAACAGGCCGATTTTAAGGAAATCGAATTCAACTCCACCGCATATGTGCATCTGGTGGCCGAGGCCATGCGCAGGGCCTTTTCGGACCGTGCCGAGCACTTGGGGGACCCTGATTTCAATCTAAATATACCCCTGGAAAAATTGACCTCCAAGGCATTCGCAAAAAAACGTTTTGAAGCGATTGATATGACCCGGGCTTCGGTCAGTGATTCTACCAAGTTTGGGCAGTTGTACGATGGGGATAGTACTACCCATTTATCGGTAATGGACAAGGACGGAAACGCCGTATCACTCACCTATACCCTGGAATACAATTATGGCTCGCAAATGGGGTCTCCTGAATTGGGTTTTATCTTCAATAACGAAATGGGCGATTTTAATCCACAACCCGGGATTACAAAAACAAACGGACAAATAGGTACGGCTCCCAATTTGGTGGCCCCCGAAAAAAGAATGCTATCGAGCATGACCCCCACCATAGTAGGCAAAAATGGGAAACCCTATTTAGTCATTGGCAGTCCTGGCGGAAGAACCATCATCAATACGGTTTTTCAAACGGTGTTCAATGTATTGGAATATGATATGCGAATTGACAAGGCCATCGAAGCCTTAAAAATTCACCACCAATGGCTACCGGACCGCATCATCTACGAGCAACATCTGCTATCTCCCGATACCCGCAAAGCTCTAGAAGCAATGGGGCATACGATGCAAGAATACCGTAATTTGGGCGCCTTGATGGGTATTACCTATGACCCGGAGAAAAAAGTGTTCACGGGAGCTGCAGACTCATCTAGACCAGATGGTGGGGCAATCGGATACTAAACTTTCCCTAACAGACTAGTTTAAAGCTCCTTAGTTGATAAAGGAGAAAAAATAATTCGTAAAATTTGCTTTTTAGTACTATTCGTATTATTTTTATAGTACGAATCGTATCATTATGAAAAAAACAAACACCCCTAAGATTACTTCCTTGGATTATGCCATCCTAGGATTGATACATCAAGAACCTCTGTCTGGCTATGGTATAAGAAAGCAGTTTGAAACCACAGCTATTGGCAATTACAGCAGTAGTCCTGGAGCTGTTTATCCAGCCCTTGACAGGTTGCAAAAGTTAGGTCTGGTCGTTAAATCGCTATTGAAAAACCAAAAAAAAGAGAAATTCAGTTGTACCCTAAAAGGTATAGAGACACTGAAAAATTGGCTATTACAGCCTATTGAAATAACTGATGTCGCCAAAAACACTGATGAAATTCTATTAAAATTTGCTTTTACGGACAAACTCCTGGGCAAAGATCAAAAAATTGAATTTTTAAAATCCTTTCAAAAGCAACTTGAAAATTATCTTAGGGAACTAAAGGAATTTCACCTAAAAGAGGGTGCCAAACTACCCTTGAATGGCAGGTTGGCATTTGAACACGGTATCATCAGTTATACAGCTACACTAAAATGGTGTAAAAGTGCCGCAAACTCCATTCGCAATCATCAAGAAAAATAAACGTAAAATCACCTCATCATGAAAACTAATTTATGGATCAAATCAGCACTAGGCGCAATTTTACTCACAGTTATCTATGCCCTTGTAAATTTCATTCTTGGTCAAGAACAGCAAATAAACGGTCTTCTATGGGGGTTCTTTGCAAATCTTATGATTGCTGCCCTATTGGGCTATTACATTTATAATTCCACCTTAACAGGTTTGAAATTAGGTCTATCAGTTTTCCTGATTTACTTTTTGATAGGACATTTTAATATTTTGATTGAGGCCTACATCTTTAATGTGACCGATAGGGAACAAACCCTATTTGAAATACTTCGAGGCTTTTTGGTTGTGGCAATATTCTGCCCATTATATGTTTATATGCTCAGAAAACATGACGCTCCAGCACCCATTAACTTCGCACCCCGTTCGTTTTTTGGTTGGTTATGGCGAATTTTGGTTGGAAACTTCATGTATTTGGTTTTCTACATCATTGCCGGTTTAATCCTAAGCATCACCTTACCAGAATTGATGGATTTCTATCAAGATAAGATTCCGCCAATGGATGTAATGATCAAGACCCAATTGTTTTTAAGAGGGTTTATATTCGTTGGTGTTGCCATATTAATCCTCAGAACTATAAAGCGTACCAAACTTATAAAAGCCATGTTCATTGGTCTGGTTTTTGCTATACTGGGCGGAATTGCACCTTTGATCCAACCTAATGAGCTTATGCCTCTTTACATTCGAATAGGGCACAGTTTTGAGGTAGGAATATCAAATTTCCTATACGGACTAATACTTGCCTATCTTCTTTCACAAAAATCGATTTTGGAAGATCAATAGTATTTTTAGATTAGTAGTATCTTTATTAGACAATGTTGTCTAATGAAAAATCATTTTAAACTTACTGATTCAAAATTTGAACAACAGTTCAAATCCTGCGAACTGGACCCTACCCTCTTTACCCACGAGGCACATTTACGCCTGGCCTACAGCCATATTGGAAAATACGGACATGATGTGGCCATCAAGAATATTTGTGACCAATTGGCGGCCTATGTTACCCACCTCGGTGAGAGCCATAAATACAATATGACCTTGACCGTAGCCGCAGTGAAAGCCATGTATCATTTTATGCAAAAAAGCAAGACTCTTTATTTTAAAGGTTTTATTACGGAATTCCCTCAATTGAAATTTGAATTCAAAAGATTGATGCAATCCCATTATGATTTTGATATTTTCAATTCAAAAAAAGCCAAAAAATTATTTTTGGAACCAAATTTGCTTCCTTTTGACTAAAATAATATCATGCGATCTTTAGTACTACTTCTTTTTAGTTCATTAACCATACTCGGACTGAATTTTAATGCCTGTTCGCCATCTCGTGGTATAAACACCAATGACCTTACCCAAAAGATGGAGTTTGACGGTCGTGAGCGAAACTATATCGTGCATTTACCTCCAAAAGAAAAAATGAATGCACCGGTTCCCCTTCTTTTTCACCTACATGGCGGTGGCGGTACGGCCAAGGGCACAGCTGGCCTCACTTTTGGGCGATTCAATGCATTGGCCGATCAGGACGGATTTATTGTGGTATACCCCAATGCCATAAACAAAAATTGGAACGACGGCCGAAAACTGGAGGGCGAACTGGCATGGAAAGAAGATATAGATGATGTTGGCTTTATCACGGCCATAGTCAATGAAGTCAAGCAGAAATACAACATAGATGAATCCCGTATTTTTACCACGGGAATGTCGAACGGTGGATTCATGTCCTCCCGTTTGTTATGCGATCGTGCCGATATTTTTCGGGGTGGTGCCATTCTGACCGCTTCCCTCTCCAAGGATTATATGCCAAAATGCAATCCGGATAAACCAGTGGCGGTCATGGTTATGAACGGTACTGATGATCCCTTGGTACCTTATGATGGTGGCCAAGTAAAAGTATTTCGAAAAACTAGGGGTGAAATCGTCTCTACCGATGAAATTGTTGCCTTCTGGAAAACTGAAAATGGCTGTGAGGTCAAACAAGATAAAATTGAGCTGCCCAATAGCGTTGATGATGGCACTACGGTAAGTGTTACCAAATACACCAATTGCAAAGAACAGGGTGCTTTGGTCTTGTATACCGTAAATGGTGGCGGACATACCTGGCCCGGCGGCAAACAATATTTAGGGGAACGCTGGATTGGGAAGACCAATCGCGATATCGTTGCCTGCGATGTTATCTGGGATTTTTTCAAGGCCTTACCCAATTCGGAATAATTCATCATCAGTTCGAGTGATTTTCGAAGAAAATTGTATCGAGAACCCATATATGTTCTAATTTTAAACGATGTCCACCCAATACAATCCCATCACTGCTAAACACTACGCTGCTTATCGGCCATCCCTGCATTTGCCCATTCTAAAAAAGGTCTTGGGTAATGCTCATTTAACATTGGGACTGGATGTTGGTTGTGGTACGGGACAATCCGCCTTAGCCCTCACCCATTTTTGTGATAAAGTGATTGCGATTGATCCTAGTGAGTCCATGTTACAGCATGCCATGCCCCACGATCAAATTGAATACCAACAGTGCAACGGTCAGAATCTGGAATTTAATGCCAACACCTTTGATATCATCACTTTTGCAGGCTCCCTTTATTACGCCAAAACCCAGCATTTGCTCACAGAAGTTTTGAAGGTGACCAAACCCACTGGTCAAATCATCATTTATGATTTTGAGATCCTACTCGATGACACTTTGAGACAACTTGGAGTAACCCCTCCTACAAAACAAGCGCTGGATTACGATTATGAAACCGACTTCTCAGGACTAGATACCTCAAAGCTAAACTTGCAAAAAAAAATCAAGGAGAAGATCGACTTTGAAATCAGCACCGCCAATTTAGGCCATTTGTTATTGGGGGATAGTGACCATTACGCACTTCTTGCGAGCAAGTTTGGCGAGACCAAGCTATATACCAAGCTATTGGCACAGCTAGAAAATTTGAATGAAGAAGCAGACCATCAAATTAATGCCCACATCTTTTATAGCCAGTATTCCAGGAAATAACGAAAAAGCCCTGCAAGTTCCCGATTTTGGCTTGCACTTTATTATCCTCCCTGTAATTTATCCACACCATCCAATAAACCTATTAATTCCTGAGGGTTATGAATCAAAACAGGCATATGTTGTGGACAGATATAAAATTCACTTTCCTGGTAATAAAATTTAGTCACCGGTGTTTCACTTGATGTTTTTTTACAAACCAAACACGCTTTATCATTGCTCATATGCTAATTTATTTATTTGAGACAAAATTATCTTTTATTCCTAACCCAAAAACTAACATTTATCATGCTTTTAAATTATTATTAGTTGTGCAACACAAATACCTACGCAAAACTGCCCTCTAATCGCTTTGCGCTGTTCTCAACCAACCACGAACAACTCTCAACTCTAAACTCCTAACTTCTAATTACTCACGCCTCAATACTATTTAATATGTGACTTTTGTTACTTAAAAAAAGTGTTTTTGAACGTACCTTGCAGTCTCATTCGCCATGCCTTTGGTGACGGATCATACAACAACTAAAATACCCAATACTATGGAACCACATTATTATAATGTAGATGTAAACTGGAACCAAGACCGCAAGGGGATTATGTGTTCCCCAGAATTGAACCGCGATGCAAATACGTGCATTGAAATTGCCACCCCGCCGGAGTTTCCCAAAGGCATACCGGGCATATGGTCCCCGGAGCATCTGTTCACTGCTGCGGTAAGCAGTTGTTTGATGACCACTTTTTTGGCCATAGCGGAAAATTCAAAACTGGAGTTTTCAAACTTCAGTTGCAGCTCCAAAGGGAAATTGGAACAGGTGGATGGAAAATTTCTAATGACCGAGATTCTTCTGGAACCTTCGGTAACGATCAGTGACGAAAAAGACCGTGAACGCGCAGAACGGGTCTTACAAAAATCAGAGCGGGCATGTTTGATTTCCAATTCCATAAAATCCAAGATCATCATGGTTACAACGATCAAGGTGGTGTAGTTGTTTGAAGCAGTAATGAATATGCAACAATCGCAATTCCTATGAAATATACCTTGCCCCTATTGGCTGCTGTTTTTTTGATGCTGATGTTTTCCTGCAAGCCCATTGAAACAGATCCAAACGCCACTATTGAAGTGTTGGAAACCTTTTCAGAATTGCATACGATGATCAATGACGAAGACCATGAGGTAACGGTGCTTAATTTTTGGTCGACCACTTGCGCCCCATGCCTCAAAGAAATGCCCCACTTTAACGAACTGGAGGCAGCCTACCCGGATAAAAAAGTAAAGATCCTCTTGGTGAGTCTGGAAAAGGCAACCCGACTAGACACCCATATTTATCCTTTTGTAAAAAGACTTGGGATCATCCCAGAAGTCGTGGTACTTACCGACCCCAACTATAATGTTTGGACGGACCATATTGATACCTCCTGGTATGGGGCCCTCCCGGCTACTTTGATCCTCAAAGGGGACCAACGTAATTTCAGATTTGGCAGTTATAAAACCTATAAAGAACTACAAGCCGATGTTGACAAGATCTTAGCGCAATAACAGTGGAATTTTCTAACCGAAAATTCTCGCCTTTTATTAACTTTAGAGGGTCACGGAAATACTAGTACATTTTTCCGTTACTGACGCTTACACAAAACCGCCATGCCAACTTCGAGCAACAATCGGATTGTCAGTTAAAGCAAGTATTATGAATTTTGCCTTATGGAAGAAAACTTTCACTACCAAACAATCACAAAGGCAATTCAATTTATTCGCGAAAATCAAATTGAACAACCGTCACTAGATGAAATTGCAAAACACGTACACTTAAGCAAGTTTCATTTGCAAAGAACATTTCGAAAATGGGCAGGTGTCAGTCCTAAGGAATTTTTGCAATATCTGACTATTGAAAAAGCAAAGGAATCTTTAGAGAAAGGTCGGTCAACCCTGAGCACTTCCTATGATATTGGACTTTCCGGAAATGGTAGACTTCACGATTTATTTATAAAAATCGAGTCTTGTACACCTGGGCAATTTCAGAACAGAGGAAAAAACCTTACCGTATTGGTTGATACCATAAACACTCCATTTGGAAAAGCTGTAATAGCTGAAACCGATAAGGGTATATCTGCAATAGAATTTGATGGGAATCAACATAATATATTGGACAAATTCAAAAACGCCAATATAAATTCTGGACTAGGAATTAACGGAAAAAGGATTCAAGCGTATTTTAAGTCATGGGAAATCCCGAATAAACCCATTGGAATTGATTTGATCGGAACGCCATTTCAAGTTCAAGTCTGGAAAGCCCTACTTAAAATATCGTCTTCCCATTTAGTTTCATATAAAGATATAGCTGAATTGATAAACAACCCAAAGGCCGCAAGAGCTGTTGGCACGGCAATTGGTAAAAACCCAATTGCCTATCTCATTCCATGTCATAGAGTTATAAAAGATGATGGAGGAATTGGAAATTACAGATGGAATGCAATTAGAAAAGAAATAATAAATGCTTATGAAATTGCAAGTTTGCAATATGAGCAATAATCGGATTGTATTAATTGTCAAGATTGAAGAGTTTTGTATAAAACACGGAAGAAATGAATGCAAACTTTAAAATCACAGCTATTGAAGAAGATTTTGGATATCTTTTCGATATGACCGAAAACGAATTAAAAAAAATAGATGCTAAACGTATGTTCGTTGATTCTAAACCGGGATACCCATGCAGAGTTAGCCTACAAGATGCAGAAATAAATGAGGAGGTTGTTCTTTTTCCGTATCAACATCATAAAGTAAATACACCATACCAAGCTTCTGGACCAATATTCGTGAGAAAAAATGCAGTTAGATCAGCATTGAAGATCAACGAAATTCCAAAAATGTTAGAGCATAGGTTACTCTCATTGAGGATTTTCAATTCAAAGGGGTTTATGATTGATGCAAGAACAGTTGAGGGAACAGGCCTTAAAGTGGAAATTGAACAGATTTTTGAAAATGCAAGTTCAAGCTATATTCAGGTCCATAATGCAAGCCCAGGTTGTTATAATTGTCAAATAAATAGAGCCAACAAGAATAGGGTATAACAAAGAATTACGTCACCACCTTACTTAATTGGAATTGCTCTACCAGTTTTAGAATGGGTGCAATACTGGCTTTGTCCATAAAATCGAATCCTTCGAATTCCTGTTTTCTGGCTACAGGATCTTTGTTTGCCATGGCAGCTATTTTCAGCATCATCCAATCATACCGGCTAAGTTGCTTCGGTATTTGCCTTCCGCGGAGGGCAACATGATACATCCGTGAAATGAAGTTTTCTGGTAAGCTATCAGCAATCCACCCATCCAATCTAGATCCAGCCCCGGCACCTGAAACACTGAAGAAGATTATAGGTTTATCGGCTAGCTTTGCCAAATGCTTTTTCACCCACTTGTGGATGGTGAGTTTATAATAAATTATCGGGCTGCCTAGAATCAAAAAGTCGTATTCGGATAAATCAGCGTTGTTATATTTTACATCATAGACCGGCAAACCAGTTGCTTGGCCGATCCAATTGGCATATTGCGCAGTGCTGCCATACTTCGATGAGAAAAAAATTGCCCCGTTCATTATTGTTTGTTTTTAGTTTTTTGGAAAAACACCCAATTATAAAAGTATAGCTGTTTTTAAAGAAACCCAATGACTTTGGTCATATGTCTTTTCTTACTGTACGCTGTTTGCTATGTGCCTTCCGCTGTACCCTATTCGCTAATCCCTAGTCTCAATACGCAACTAACGTCTAATTACCGCCTACTGCAACTGAAAACTGATTCCTGTTTACTGATTACTGGCCCTCAACCATCAACGAACAACCAACATCTTAATACTCACCCTCAACCAACAACTCCCAACTCTTAATCTTAACTAACATCTCAATACTCCCTACTAATATCCTAATACTATTAATTCCATGACATTTATCAGCTTTCGCTACAATCATTAATTCTATTTTGCGGTGAAATTTTATTGAATCTATATCTTAACGATCAAACGATATAAAACCATGTGCTTTTCTACACATTGGTTTGGGATGAAAAAACATAGTATATTTAACTACAAGGCATATAACTGCTATATGTAATGAAGAAACACAACTTTAAATCAAGTAATCAGTTATCACCGCGCTTAGTGCTTATTTGGCGAATAGTTCAAGCTTTGCTTTGGATTGTTGGCGTTTTAATCCTTTTCTTTTTAATATTTTATCCTACAATCGGTATTCACTTATTTTGGAATATCTTGATTCCCATTGCCCCAGCACTTCTGGTTGTAGGCGTAGGTGTATGGAGAAACATATGCCCAATGGCGTCAACCTCCCTGCTTCCAAGACATTTAGGCATTTCTAAGAGAAAAAAGATAACAACACTACTATCGGGAAAATTTAATCTGATAGCCGTAATTGCCTTGTTTATCATCGTGCCCTTACGCCATGCAATATTTGATTCAAACGGGTTGGCCACCGCTATATTAATACTATCATTGGGACTCATTGCCATGGTTTTAGGACTTCGCTATGAATGGAAAAGCGCATGGTGTTCAGGACTATGCCCCGTTCATCCGGTTGAAAAATTATATGGATTAAATAATAAATTAACATTACCGAATGCCCATTGTAAAACATGTCATCGCTGTGTAACGCCATGTCCTGATTCAACAGGGGATATTGGTCCACTCGCTTCAAAAAAGACCATTTATAATCGTATATCAGGATTTCTAATGGTGGCTGCCTTCCCCGGATTTATTTGGGGGTGGTTTCAAGTTCCCGATTATCATGGTATATCAAATATTGACCAACTTTTTATCATTTACTTACTACCAGTAATTGGGCTTTTAATCTCAATTGTGCTGTATCTGGTTTTGAAGCGGTTCATTAGTAAAAAAACGTTAACTCCCGTATTTGCCGCTGCTGCCGTTTCCTGTTACTATTGGTTTAGAATACCTGCTTTGTTCGGATTTGGTATGTATCCGGGCGATGGAATGCTTATTGATTTAACTGGAATAGTGCCCGAATGGACAGCCACATTGACTGTTATACTTACCACACTTTTCTTTTTTTGGTGGCTTGTTATTGGAAAAAGAAATAAGATTAGTTGGGTGGTTAGACCGATCTATGCCGATAAATAAAATCGACTTTATACCTATCGGCAATGACCTTTATCAATCAGTAGTATCTATTTTACCCGTATCTTATTTGTTCGTTGATTAATTGAAATAAAAGATTAAAAATGAAAAATCGCATTCTAGGAAAAACAGGTTTTGAAATTTCAGAAATTGGTGCAGGAACATGGCAGGTTGGCGGAAAATGGGGCAGCCCCTTTAGTCATGCCAATGCAGATGCCATCTTGAATACAGCGGTTGATAATGGCGTAAATTTTATTGATACGGCCGATGTGTATAGTGATGGCGAAAGTGAGAAAGCGGTTGGTCGTTTGCTGCGCTCCCGCAGTGAACGTATTTATGTGGCCACAAAATGTGGCCGAAGGATCACCCCGCATACCGACGAAGGCTATACCACCAAGGTATTGCGAAAGTATGTTGAAGACAGTCTTAGGAATATGGGTTTGGAAACCATAGACTTGATACAATTACATTGTCCACCTACCGAAACCTTTTACCGTCCCGAAATTTTTGAGCTTTTCAATGATTTAAAGAAGGAAGGTAAGATAGGGCATCTTGGGGTAAGTGTTAAGTTGGTAGACCAAGCTTTGAAAGCTATGGAATATGAAAATGTGGCTACGGTACAGATCATTTTCAATATGCTACGACAATTACCATCTGAAAACTTCTTTGCCGAAGCCAAGAAAAAAAATGTAGGTATTCTGGCCCGTGTCCCTCTTGCGAGCGGTCTCTTGACCGGAAAGTTCACAGCGGAAACCACCTTTAATAAAGGAGATCACAGAGCCCCTATTAAAGCCAATAAACAGTTTAGTAATAACGAAGCCTTCGGAGGGCTTGATTATCGTAAAGGGCTCGATGCTGTTGATGAATTAAAGAAACTATTTCATGTAAAGGCAAATCTCTCGGCCTTGGCGTTGAAATGGATATTAATGTTCCCGGAAGTCAGTTGTGTTATACCAGGCGCATCTCGGCCCGATCAGATGATGGCCAATATACATGCTGCCGATTTACCAGAATTATCGACTGAAATCATGGAAGAAATAAGACAGATCTATGAAACCCATATTTCTCCCAATGTCGCACATGTTCTTTGGTAAAAGAAATACAAAATAACAACACCATGAAAAAAACGCACCTCTTTTTAGTTTTGGCCTGTTTGGGGCTAATGGCCTTTGTGGCAGATAAAACACGGACCCCTGAAAAAGGGCTTTTACCAACTACCAAAATGGCACATATTGGCATTGTAGTCCCAGATATTGATTATGCGTTGGACAAATGGATGGAAGTCCTGGGTCTTGAAAACAGACCTGAGATTAGGCCTGCAATAGGGCACGAGGACAACCCTACCCATTATAAGGGCATACTTTCCGATGCCAAGGCGAAACTGGCCTTTATTTCGTTGGAAAACATACAGGTAGAACTCATAGAACCCTATGGTGATGAAGCCAGCCATTGGAAAGAGATACTGGCCAAAAATGGCCCTGTGGTGCACCATGCGGCCTTTCATGTAAAGGGCTTGGGAGAAACCTATGTTGACCTTTTTAAGGAAAAAGGCTATACCGAAGCCCAAAAAGGAGGTTGGGACGGGGGCGAATATAGCTATATGGACACCCAAAACGACCTTGGCCTGTTTTTGGAACTGCTTGAGCAGTACCCAAAGGAGTAAGCCATATTTTTCGGAATGAAAAATAAGAAAAGCATATATGTAATTGTCGCAATCTCGCTTTTCGTTGGACTATTACATTTTTTTATAGGATCTGATTATCAAGGAATTTATAAGCATTTTATTCGGGGGTATTTAATTGATATTCTACTCCCCATGAATCTTTATTTATTGCTACAAGTAGCTTTAAGAAAGAGTATTATTGTTTATAAAGCCAGAATTAGCGCAGCAGTAGTTACTTTTTTATTTGGAACAAGCGTTGAAATATTGCAATTATACGGCATCGATTTTCTTGGCAGTACGTATGACCTATGGGATATATTAATGTATGGCATTGGAGTAGGATTGGGTATTGCGATTGACTTTTCAATAATTAAAAAACTTGAAAAACAATGACTTTTTTGGGTGATGATCTATTAAAAGAATAATTTAAACATTTAAAAGAAAATATGATGTCAAATGAATTTGAGAAAGGAAAAACATTTTCCTATAACAAGAGTATTATCTATGCAGAAAAAGCGGTTGTTAGTAAACACATCTTAAAAAAAGAAACAGGAAACATCTCATTATTTGCTTTTGATAAAGGCGAAGGATTGAGTGAACATACCACACCTTTTGATGCCATGGTTTTTATAGTTGATGGTAAAGCTGATATAAAAATTGATGGCGTTTCCAATATTCTAGCAGCAGGTGAAAGCATAATAATGCCGGCAAAGGTTCCGCACGCATTACTAGCGGTCGAGAAATTTAAAATGGTATTAACCATGTTAAAGAACAAATAATAAATTACATAGCGGTTTAAAGACGACATATACCGTTTGTGATCAATGATCATATTAATTTGTTGGGTACAATACTTTATTATGTGGGAAGTTCTGCCGCATCAGGACTCTTGCTTTGAGCAGGAAAATAATTGCGCTATTATTAGTGTTGCAAATTCAAAAGTAAGTGCAGCCGTTCTGCTAATGTTTGCTCATTAAGCTTTAGCTAATGTAAAAGTGAATATGCCTATGTACAAGACATTCCGGATTGATCATTTTGGTGCTTATATGAATGGGTTTAGCATTAACCGGATGGCGGGTTTTTTCAAAAAACCATAGTATTAAACCGTTTTAAAGTTTTATCCCTTTATTCTACGGTAGGTTTCAATATGCCAAGGGAAGGCCAAACTATGCGAGATCCTTTCATATCCCTGTTGTTCGAACACCTCTCTTATTTTATTTACCGGATGCAGATAGGGTCTAAATGAATTGCTTTTAAGCTTAGCGAATAAAGCACCGAACCAGGTGATGACTCTCGAAATTATGCCGTCGATGGGGTAGCTCAATGCAACATGGGTTCTTGCCTTATGACAGCTTGTTTCCAATATTTCTTTAAAATTAGGATAGCAGCAAACCACTTTATCAAGGGTGATATAATCAGCACGGACCACTTGAGTGTGTACTACCGTGTAATCACCAAATATAAAATTGGCTCTAGCATCCCAGTCATTCTCGGTAGCATGTTCTTCCGCCTGTTGTAAATAACCAGAAGAAGCGTCGATCGCCGTGGTTTTAGCCCCACCCATTTGAAGGAACCACCATTGCAAGGCCCCAATACCTCCACCTACATCAATCAATGATTTACCTTCAATGTTTTGATTGGTTAATTGTTGGATGATTTTTGAGGTTACCCTCGATGGACCCTTTTTTATATATTGGCGATATTCTTTTTTTGCCGTTTTCCTGTCAAAAAACACATCGGCTCCACAACAATGTTCCTGGATAGAGATCATAAATTCGTCTTCAAAGTTCAAAAATATCAAGTTACGGTAATTTATTTGTTTGTTTTAGGGCACTTTCAAAAATTTAAGATAGGCTAGACCAATAACAGCTTTTTTTAACCATCCTTTATCCAAAAACTTAAATGCCCATACCTACTTTTGATTGAATCGTGGCTCCCGCTTAACGATGTTTGATGCGCATTGCACCTTCCGCTGTACGCTGATCGCCAGTCGCTATACGAAACTAATGACTAATAATTGACTACTGATCACTGTTTACTGTTTACTGTCTACTGCCCACTGCTTACTGACCACTGATCCTATAATTTTTCCAACCTGGCTTTTCGCCAAAAGTAAATGGCAAATATGGTGGTGATCATAGGGATCATGAGCCCGTATTCATCGAGCCAAAAAGTGGATTTATCATTGGTGATCGTCAAAGGGGTAAAGATTTTTTGGATATAGATATTATGCACCGAATGGTATAGGGCAGCTGGCCATAAACTGTTCGATTTAAACGTATAATAAGCCAAGATAACCGACATTCCCAAGATCATAAGGGTAAAGGCCCCGATATGGAACAACAAGTTGCCCCCTCCGTTATACATGAGCCAGATGATAGGCCAATGCCATATGGCCCAAACCAGTCCACTTACAATGGCAACACCTTGAAATGAAAATACTTTTCGAAGTTCAAAAATAAAGAACCCACGCCATCCAATTTCCTCCCCCAAAGTGGAACCGAGATTTTTAACGGCCCCAACCGTAGCCAACAAAAAGACCATAACCCCAATGACCAAGGTTGTACTGCTATGCTCCAAGCCCAAGGTGGCTGCCCATTCTTCAAGGGTAGTTTCATGGAACACGGTACCAAAACCGAAGACCCAAATTAGGGCATAGGCCAAAGCAATATAAAGTACAGGGATAAAATAGGAGAACCGCAGGTATTTTAGCTTTTTCAAACCCCAAGGAAGACTCGATAGCGCCCTGCCTTTGATTTTTAAGGTAACAAAAGCGGCCAATGCCGGGGAAAGCATCAGTGCTCCTACATATATGCTTGTAGGGTTTAATTTAAAAATGGCATAATACCAAATGGTACTGAACACCCCAATAAAAAATAGAAATAGCAATAGGGTCTTATAGACTTCTTTGGTATTCGTTTGGCTTGTAGATGGCATTTGGTGGTTTTGGGTTTAGATAATATTATGAAGACGGTAAAAATAGCCTTTTGTTACACTACTTCAACTTATTCCCTTACTACTGATTACGGACCACTTACTACTGATTACTCACTACTGATTACTGATTTCTCAATACTCACTCCTCAATACTACTCATCTATGACCTACGTCAGTTTATCTTACATTTTTTAACAATAACTTGGGGTGCCTTTTTTCTTAACATCGTTCTTACCCTACCAGATTTGGTATATACAAGAAGTATAATCAATGACCATATTCAATTGTTGTAAACAATACAAAAGAGATTCAAAGTGAGCAAGATAACTGAATGTTTAATCTAATAATTAGAGAGATGATCAAAAAATCAATCAAAATGGCAGCCATTTTATGTGCTGCTTCAATGTTACTAACATCTTGTTATTCATACACCAGTGTTGTTGGAAACGGAGCACAAGGAAATAGTGAGATAACTGAATGGAATCATTATTTGATTTATGGTTTAGCACCTGTTGGAGTTTCTGATTCTAAAGAAATGGCTAACGGAGCAGATAATTACACTATTCACACAAGACAATCATTTGTGAATGGTTTACTTTCTGCATTGACTTTTGGCATTTATACACCATCAATGACAACAGTAACAAAATAATTGTAACAGAAAGAAAGATTGGATATAAAAACCTAGTCTTTCTTTCTATTTTCAGAATTATATGAAAAAAGCAATATTTTATATTTCTATAATTATTTCAGTCATTTTATTGATCAACGTTTTCAAAATACTAATAACTGATTTTAACAGACTAACTGAATATGGATTTGGATATTTAGCTGGAAAGATTATTCTAACCGTGGTATTCTTGACAATTATCTATTTAACTAGAAAAAGTATAAGTAATAAAAAAACTAGAATAGAATAGTAGGAATAATATTCTAGTATTAAAAAAGATTGAGTTAGCTGAAGAAGGTCACTGGAAAAAGAAACTTTGTAAACAACCATGAAATCACCCTTTTGAATAAACTCCACTAATATAAGATGTCCATTTTAGAGAAGTTGAGCAGGGATAGATTATAAAAGTATCATCTAAACTGACAAAAATCATAGGATTGGGATGAACTTATATTGAAATTGGCAAAACGTTACCTGACATACCTGCACTTTGGCATTAAAACACTCCATTTAGTAACCGTTAAGCAAAATTTCATAAATCAAAATTTATGATCTCTAAAAAGCACTATTCAATAATTTATTTCCTACTAGGTTTTGGAATTTTTATGTTTACGAGGTTAAGCAAACTGTTTCCTTTAATTGACATTGCCATATTAATAGCTCCAATTTTCATTTTGAGGTTTATAAGAACCCAACCAAGAAAAAGAGGTATTTGGTTGGGATTACTTGGATTTGTCTTAAGCTTGTACATAGCGCTCTGGGGACTATTCGAGTTCGATGAAAAATGGATGACCATTGTTTTTGGCCTTATAAGAAGTACCATTTTAGCTATTATTTGGTTTCTGCCTTTTATGCTCGATCGAATACTATATCCAAAATTCAGTAGTAAAGGAGCAGGGTCAACCCTAATCTTTCCTGTACTGACAACAGCCATTTTCTTCCTTTCATCACTAGAAGGTCCATTTGATGATGGCTCAGGAACTTTAAGTTCGTTTGGTTATGGTTATGGTACATTAGTGTTTACCCAAGTTCGTTCCTTGCTAGGAATATGGATCCTGATCTTCATTCACTCTTGGTTATTCGCTATTGTTAACTATCTATGGGAAAATAAGTTCAAGTGGATCAAGATCAAAAAAATAGCCATAATTTATCTTTCTGTTATAGTACTGACCTTTCTATTTGGTATTGTAAAAACGTCTTCACAATTCGGTCCAGAATCCAATACTGTTAAAATTGCAGCCGTTGTCCTTATACCTGAAGATGGAGAAGTAATTCCAATGTCTAGGATTTTTGACTCAAGAACAACTTCACCTTTTGAACAAACACTATCTAAGATTGCAAAATTGACCAAAAAAGCAGTTGAAGGAAGAGCAAAAATTGTTTCTTTTCAAGAATTTGCCATGGTTATTAACCAAGTGGATGAACCTAAGCTAAGAGAACATTATACACGTATTGCAAAAGAAAACAACATTTATTTAAGCATCACTTATGCTTATTTTTCTAAAGAAGGAAAAGGAGAGAACAAACATCTTTTCATTAATGGGAATGGTGAAATTCTATTAGATTACTCAAAAAGGTATCTTCTTGGAATAGGCCCTTTTGGTGAAGCAAGTGTATTTAAGAAGGGACCTGAAATCATTCAATCTGCCGAGACTCCTAATGGCAAAATAGGAATCAGTATTTGCAGGGATATGAGTTTCCCTTCTTTCATAAGACAGGCAGCAAAAGATAAGGTAGATATTATGCTGTCACCTTCGTATGATTGGCCTAAAAGTCCCTCTGCATGGTATCTAACAAGTACTATTGAAAATGGATTTTCGTTTGTACGTCCTACTTACAACGGTTATTCCTATGCGGCAGATTACAATGGAAATGAACTAGCCCACATGGATTCAGACCAAACAGCAGAAGGTATTATGTATTCCGATGTACCTGTTAATGGTATCAGGGTTTTGTATCCAACACTTGGAGATTTATTGGGGTGGCTATGCGTCATTGCAATGGTTGTGCTCATTGTTTTTACTTTTTTTAAAAAAAGCTTGGTTAATTCTGATAAAGCAGTTCCATTATGATCAATAAAACTGTGCCTAAAAACCAGCAACTCCCATCTCCCAACTCCCAACTCTCAACGCTTAACGCTCAACTAACATCCCACACCTCAAAACTCACCTTCAACTAGCAACACAATAGCAACGCTAAACTTAAAACACATCAATCATAACATACTAAAAATCCTTATTTTGTAAGAGTGTAAATAATAAACATCTTCGTATGGCCTTGATCCTATCAAATAAAATTACCAGTCCTTTGATTAAGATCTTCTGGATTACCATAGGCTGGACTTTGGTTGCTTTGTTTATGTTTTTTAGTGGTTACAGCACTATCATTGATACGAAATTCCAATGTGAGATTGCTGGATTGGATTTAATGCTTTTTCTAAAGAGTACGCTTATTACCGGTGTGGTAGTGGGCATGGTTGGCGGCAGCGTCGTGGTATTTGTATGGGAAAAATGGCTAAGGACTAAAAGCTACCGTTGGGCCCTAAACAGTATTTTTTGGAGTTACAGTCTGGTCTATTTCATTGTGGCACTTATCAGTAGCCTCCTTTTTCATAGCAGTCTATTCAATCAATCGATCTCTGATCCCAAACTCTGGCAATTTGTCTTAACCAATATCTTGGACATCGAGGGCCTGGTAAATTTCCTGTTATGGTTAGTCATTTTAATTGGCACACTGGTGATCTTACAGGTGAATGACAAATACGGCCCTGGAGTTTTTGCTTCCTTTTTATTGGGGAGGTATTTCCATCCTAAAAAAGAAGAACGGATCTTCATGTTCCTTGACCTTCGTTCTTCCACTAGTATAGCTGAAAAATTGGGGGAAGAACGCTATTTCAATTTTATAAAGGAGGTATTCCAAGACGTAACGCCAAGTATCTTATATTCCAAAGGCGAGATTTACCAATATGTAGGAGATGAAATTGTGATCTCCTGGAAAACATATAAGGGCACAGAAAATGCCAATTGTATACAATGTTTTTTTAATATTCAGAGTTCATTGAATAAAAAATTAGACTATTATAATGAAAAGTACGGTGTAGTACCCGAATTTAAAGCGGGCTTACACTATGGTTATGTGATGGCTGGAGAGATCGGCGTGGTTAAGCGGGAGATTGCTTTTTCTGGTGATGTCTTAAATACTACATCGCGCATTCAATCTAAATGTAACGAGTTGGGGGTGAATATTTTGTTATCCAAATTTCTTCTGGACAAGCTCAACCTGAGACCCGATGCCTTTACACCCAAATTAATGGGGGATATTATATTACGAGGCAAGGAACAAAGTCTTTCGTTGTATACGGTATAGTGCGCTCACTTAGTTAACTTTAACCAACAACTGAATTCTCAATACAAACTTCCGACTTCGTACCTCCAACCTCGTACTGCTACAAACTCTCAACTAACATCCCACACCTCAATACTAACCCTCAACGAACAACGAACAACCTTCAACCAACATCTCCAAACTCAAGAAAATTGCTACCTTGAACCTATGAACATCGTGTTTATAGTCAACAACAAAAACAACCGCTTGGCAAAAGTGCTCCCAAGGCTTGACCAATACTGCCGACAAGCGAAGTTGGGCTCTGTGCAGTTCCTTTCTACGCTACGAAAAAAACACGCCATTGAATTGGCCAAGCAAGCCACTGAAAACGGCTGCGATTATTTGGTTGCCGTTGGGGGTGATGGCACCTTGCACGAAGTCATTAATGGCATGATGCAAGCTAAACTACCAACCAAGGATTACCCGGCAATAGGGCTGCTCCCCTATGGTTCGGCCAATGATTTTGCTAGAACGGCAGGCATCTCCAATTCCATTGAAGCACTGATTGCAGGGATCCGATCCAATACCACCCAAAAGTTGGACCTTGGGAAAATAATACTCCAACAGACCCAGGAAACCCGCTATTTTATCAATATAGCAGGGGTTGGACTTGGCGCGGAAGTGGCGCAAAACCTAGAACGATCCTCAAGTGTGTATGGCCCGAGCTTCAATTACTACAAGCACATCCTAAAAGGGTTTCTCAGCTATGATAAAAAAGAGGTGAGTTGTACAAGCAGCACCTGGCAGTGGCAGGGCAAGTTGCTGATAATGGCAGTGGCCAACGGACGTTACTTTGGCAATGCCATCTGTATCGCCCCCGATGCCAAGCTAAGCGATGGGCAGTTTCAGGTGGCTATTTTTTTTGGGGATCTGAGCATTTGGGACTATCTAAAAAACTTCGGTAATTTAAAAAAAGGAGTGAAGATCAAGCTGCCACAGGTTAGCTATTACAATGCCAATGAAGTGTTGCTTGAAAGCAATGACGCTTGTGGTATTGAGGCTGATGGCGAATATGTGGGCCCTGTCCCAGCTACTATAAGCGTAGTACCGAAAGTGATCCGCTTTTTAATGCCACCCGATATTCAATAACAACCTGCACTACGTTTATACCTACCAACCCTCGAATTAGTATTGCATCTTAATATTCAACTTCAACCAACATCTCAATACTCAATACTCACATCTCAATACTAACTTCCCAATACTCAATTCTCACATCTCAATACTATCCAAACAATGACTTTTATCAATTTATCATACAAATTATAACAGTAACTTTCGCTGCCTAAAATTGTCATTCTTAACCTTTTATAAATAGTACAAGCTATGCATACATACCGCTTTATTGGGTGTAGTAAACTGTGATTTGCAGCTATATGATCAAGTTATGGCGTTTGGGATAACATTGAAATATGAATAAAATAGTACGAAATATTCTTGCCATAAGTATTGCCATTTTACCGGTCAATATCATAATGATATGGTATAGGCTGACACAGACTGAAAATTTCTCCACAACCGATATGATCGTTTATCCTTTGCTTTTAGGAGGAGGAATAAGCGTCCTTATTTGGTTTCTGAATAAATACTTGATAAAGGATACTTTTAAAGAAACATTTAATTCAGGAAAAGGAATTTGGTATTGGGATATAGCAATAGGCTTAGGGTTAACTGCTATATATTTTGCGATGTTCTTTTTAGAAAGGGCAACCCTTTATCAATGGATACCCAATCGTAATCCGCCAAATACAGAATTGATCGATACAATGATCGATTTGGCAAATAACCCATTATTACTGCTAATTTGGTTTGGACCTGTTTTATGGATTGGTATTGCGCTGTTTGAAGAATTATCAAGAGTGTTTTTACTAAAATGCTTGTGGAATATAAATGAGAACAAGAATTGGCATATTGCTGCAATCTTTTTGGCATCTACCTTAATCGGAGTAGCACATCTATACCAAGGAACTGCTGGGATAATTTCCATAGGACTTAAAAGTGTAGTTATGGGTTTTTACTTCTATAAATACCGCAGATTATTACCGTTGATTATTTCCCACGCTCTTTATGATGGCATACAATTCCTCTTTTTTATTATGCAATTTCAAAATTAGGATAATGGAACAATTGACCGATTTACCAAACATTGGAAAAACACTTGCAGCGAAACTTAGTGCTATAGGAATTAAAACCGGACAAGAATTAAAAGTAGTGGGTAGTAAAAATGCAATCATAAAGATTTCTACCCTTGCGAACAGTGGAGCCTGTATCAATATGCTATTTGCACTTGAAGGCGCAATTCAAGGGATTAGATGGCACGGGCTTGACCATGAAACAAAACAAGAATTGAAAGCATTTTATAGGATGTTGAATATAAAAACGAACACTCCTAACTCCTAACTACTAACATCTCAATACTCACTCCTCAATACTATCCATTCTATGACTTTTGTCGACTAATCATACATATTTTAACAGTATATTGCAATTGCTGTATCCTATTTAAGAAAACCATCAAAAAAAGAAAATAAAATGAACGAAAACAGTACATACGGATACCAATTGCATCTGCGGGTAAAAGATTAATAGCCTCAATCGTGGAAGGAATCATTTTTTTTGCTCTATCAATGGGGATTTATCTAATATTGGGAAAACCTATTAATGAATTGTGGAACAGTGATTTTGAATTAGCTGATGTTGCTCATTCTGCAATTGCGGGTATCGTTGTCGGGGCAATATTTTACCCAATGTTTATCGGGAATTTAGGGCATAAGATTTTTAATCTAAAAGTGATTTCCTCAGAAACTGGTGCAGATTATTCTAGAGCCGAGAAAGGAGCCATGCGTGAATGTTTAAAGTATGTTTTAGCGTATTTAATAATTCCTATAATTTGGATATTATGGGATGAAAAAAATCAGAATTTATCTGATAAATTGACCAAAACATTAGTCGTTGAAAAAAATAAAAACGAATAAAAGCTAAACACAACAATGGTAACCGTTGAGCAAGCCATTAAGACCAAAAAAAATGGATCCATATGAGCCTCTTTACGAGGCTTTTTTTCTTGTCGGCCCAGAAGGGGAAAGCTAATTTTCGATGCTTTACAGAATGGCCAAATAGGAATTGAAC
>Ga0316189_10000145_pt1 | contig 66136 bp, 63 predicted proteins | sample LowCovwburrow_MG_FD_204930 | JGI IMG/M metagenome (GOLD analysis project Ga0316189, IMG submission 204930) | Coastal sediment microbial communities from Maine, United States - Lowes Cove worm burrow | ecosystem: Environmental > Aquatic > Marine > Coastal > Sediment | place: USA: Maine...
TCATGGTGTCGCCGCCCGCGACAAACCGGAGCGTCGCGCCGGCTGCCTCGACCGGCACCGCGGCGGCCGCAGGCTCGATCTGTGCGAGCTGAGCCCGGGTCTGCGCCGCGGTCCGCCAGGGCTCGTAGGAGACCCGCCCCCACACCTCCGCGGCAGCGTCGAAGTCCCGCAGCTCCCAGTGCGCCCACCCGAGCTCGCGGAGCGCATCATCGGGGGCGCCCTCCTCCGCGGCCGCCGCGCGCAGCAGCGCCAGCGCCGCCTCGGGACGACCCTGGTGCAGGGCCAGCACACCCGCTCGCAGGCTGCCCGCGGACGCGAGCGACAGACCCCAGAGAACCAGCACGGCGGCACCTCCTCACCGCGCGAACGCGCTACGGCAGCGGGCCAACGTACCGCGCTCGGGGCCGGATCATGCGCCCGTGCGCCCGCTGCTCGGCGACGTGGGCCAGCCAGCCCACGGTGCGCGCGCAGGCGAAGAGCGGCGTGAACGCGCTGCGCGGCAGCCCGATCGCGTCGAGGAGGACCGCCGTGTAGAACTCCACGTTGGCGCGCAGCGGGCGATCGGTCCGCGCCGCGAGCGCCGCCTGTGCAGTCGCCTCCACGGCGCGGGCCAGCACCAACCGGGCGCCCGCTTGGGGGACGTCCTCCGCCAGGCGCTCGACCGCCGCCTCGAGCACCGCCGCGCGCGGATCGCGGACCCGGTACACCCGGTGGCCCATCCCCATGATCCGGCGCCCCGCCTCGAGCTCCTGCGCGATCCAGGCAGGGGCCCCCGCGGGCGAGCCGACGGCATCGAGCATGTCGAGCACCGGCCCCGGTGCGCCGCCGTGCAGCGGCCCCTTGAGCGCACCGAGCGCAGCGACGACCGCGCTCACAGCGTCCGACCCCGTCGAGACCACCACACGAGCGGTGAACGTCGACGCGTTCATGCCGTGCTCGGCCACCGTGGACAGGTACGCGCCGAGGGCCCGCGCTCGTGCCGGATGGGGCGCTCCCAGGACCATGCGCTGCAGGTCGGCTGCGTGACCCAGGGAGGGATCGGGCGGCAGCGGGGCCAGACCCTGGTGCCGACGGACCCACGCCGCGGTCAGCACCGCACAGGCGCCGACGATGTCCGCGGGCCCTTCGCGCTGCAGAAGACTCAGCGCACCGCGCAGCGCCACCATGCCGTCGCTCCGCGACAGCGCCGCGTCCGCCAGCGCGACCAGCGGCCACGCCCGCCGCCGCCCCGCGCCGAGCGCCGCTGAGATGGCATCTGGACGCTCCCCCCACAGCAGCGCCGCCACCTCCTCGAAGCTGCCCAGCGCGCCGACCGGGACCCCCGCGACGATCAAGGTCCCCCCCAGTCCGTCCACCCGGCTGGTCTCGGTGTCCGCCACCACGACATCCTGCAGTCCCGACTGTGCCAAGCGGCCTCCTTGTGCATACGATCCACCTGGCACCGAAACACGTCGATCGACGAATCGAGGAGAGCGCCCGTGTACCTGACGGCTCCACAGGCCGCCGCCCGCCTGGGGGTGAAGCGACCCACGCTGTACACCTACGTCAGCCGCGGGTGGATCCGAACGGTCCCCGGCCGCAATCGCCGCGAGCGGTGCTACCTCGCGGCCGACATCGACGCGCTCCGCTTGCGAGCGGACGCCGCGGGGGGAGCCGGGGCCGCGGCCGCCTCGGCGCTGGACTGGGGCCCGCCGGTGCTGGCGTCCGGGATCACGTCGATCGATGTGGACGGACCGAACTACCGCGGCGTCCCCGCGCTCACCCTCGCGGAGCAGCACCGGCCGTTCGAGGCGACGGTCCACCTGCTGTGGAGCGGCGCACTGGTCGACGACCCGCCGCCGCTCTGCGCCCCAGGGGCGCTGCCTGAGGCCCTGGCGGAACTGGTCCCCGCGGGGTCGGCTCCGCTGCCGGTCCTCGGCGCTGTGGCCCCGATCCTGGGGCTCACCGGCCCGAGCGAAACCGACGACGCCGCGGCGGGCGCGCTGATCCGGCGCCTGGTCGCCGCGCTGTCGTTGTGCGGACCGCGGTCAGGCTGGCAGGAACGCGCCGCGGACGCGCTGGCAGCACCCACAGTCGCGCACGCCGTCTGCGCCGCGCTCGGTGCGCCTTCGGCGTCCGCTGCCCTCGTGGACCAGGCGCTGATCCTGTGCGCCGACCATGAGCTGAACGCCAGCACCTTTGCGGCGCGCGTCGCGGCGAGCACCGGCGCCACTGTGTGGGCCGCGGTCACCGCTGCCCTCGCGACGCTGGGGGGCTCACGGCACGGAGGGATGAGCGACCACGTCGAGGAGATGATCAGCGCGGCCGCCGCAGCCGCGGACCCCACGGCCTGGGTCGAAGCGCGCTTGGCGCGCGGCGCGGCGCCGCCCGGGTTCGGCCACCGGCTGTATGTCCAGGGAGATCCGCGCGGCGCCCACCTGCTCGCAGCCAGCGGCGGCGGATCGCCCGTGCTCTCCGCCGTCGTCGCCGCGATGGCGGCCGCGAGCCACCCGCCGCCTTCGCTCGACGTGGGGCTGGTCGCGATCCGCCGCCGCGCCGGGCTTCCGCTCGGATCGGCGGGCGCGCTGTTCGCGGTCGGGCGGTGCGCGGGGTGGATCGCCCACGCCCGCGAGCAGCGCGCGCAGGGTCGCTTGCTGCGGCCCCGGGCGCGCTACGTGGGACCGTGATGTTCGACGTCGGAACCAGCCCGGCGACCCGGCGGCGGGTGCTGCTCGTGCTCGTCGCCGCGATCCTCGGGATCAGCAGCTCAGCGGTGATCGTTCGCGCGATGGTCGCGCCGGCGCTGGCGATCGCCGCGTGGCGCACGCTGGGCACGGCCGCGCTGCTCTCCCCTGCCGTGCCGGGCGCCGCGCCGGTGATCGGCCGCCGCGAGGTGGCCGGCATCGCCCTGGCCGGCGTCGCCCTCGCGCTGCACTTCTGGAGCTGGTTCGCCTCGCTGCAGCACACCACCGTGCTGCGGTCCACCCTCCTGGTCTCGCTGGTCCCCGCATGGACCGCCCTGATCGAGTGGGGTGTGTTCCGGGTCCGCCCCCGCGCGCAGCACTGGCTGGGGCTGGCGATCGCGCTGCCCGGCCTCGGGCTGCTCGCCGGTACCGGGGGCACCGCCTCATGGTTCGGTGACGGGCTGGCGCTGCTCGCCGGGGCGCTCGGCGCCGCGTACCTGCTGGTCGGCAGGAGACTGCGGCAGGGACTCCCCATCTCGGCCTACATGTCGCTCGTCTGCCTCGCAGCGACCACGATGCTGTTCCCTGCGGCCTGGCTCACCGGCACGCCGCTGCTCGGCTGGTCCGCGACCACCTGGGCGCTGCTCGTCGCCGCCATCCTGGGCCCGCAGCTCCTGGGCCACCAGGGCTTCAACTACGCGCTGCGCTGGGTTCCCGCCTCAACGGTCTCCGCGATCTTGCTCCTCGAGCCGGTCGGCGCCACCCTGTTCGCGGCAGCGCTGTTGGGCGAGGTGCCGGGACCGGGCGCCGTCCTGGGCGCGCTCATCGTGCTTGTGGGGATCGGCGTCGCGACGCGTCCGTCGTAGGACCGCAGGTCGACGACGCGACCCGCCCGACCGTGTCACTCCATCAGGGGCGGCAGCGGCGGCGTCCAGCCCTCCCCGTCAACATCGACGCGCCACGGCCCCGCCAGCGCCCAGGGTGTGTGCTCCGCGAGCGGGGACATCGGCGCGTCCCCCTCCGCGACCACGGTGTACAGGGCGTCGACGTCCGGAGCGAGGTCGAAGCTCGCGGTCGTCCCGTCGATGCGCTGCACCTCGACGCCGTCGCGGAACAAGATCAGCCGGTCGACCCGCGCCCAGCTCGCGGAGCGCGCCGTGACCGCGACCGTGGCGTTGCCCTGCAGCAGGGCCCCCGGCGCGGGGTCGGTCGACAGGAACACCCCCAGACCCGGAACAACGCGCCCGGCACGCAGGGTCTCAGTGAGCAGGTCGTCCGTCAGCGCAGCCGGCGTGTCGACCCCGGCACCGAAGAAGGTCACCGACAGTCCCGGCAGACCGCCGAAGTGGTCGTGGCTGTCGCTGACCCCGACCGGGACCGCCGCGTGCCCCCGCAGCACCAGGTCGAGCCAGAAGGCGGTGAAGTCTGCGTGCTCGCCCCCGTTGAGGACCTCGACTGCGTCGAACTGCTCGGTGAACTTGTCCGGGGAGCCCACCCGCCCCGGCGACCAGCCGCCCGCATCGCCGACTCCCAGCTCGGTCGGGTGGTTCGCCTGCGCAATGTAGGAGGTGCCGTGCAGCTCTCGGAGTCGCTCCATCATCCCGTCGGTGGATGTGGGCACCTCGAGCCACCAGGTCCACGCTCCCCCGTTGGGAGAGCGCGGCGCGGGGTCCACCGGGTAGATGTTGAAGTGGCCGCGCAGCGGGGGGCTGACCTCGTCGGCGACCACCGAGGTGAGGTGCGGCGACAGCCCGAGCGCATCGACGAGCGGCCGGTAGTCGGCGAGGTTGTCGTGGTCGGTGCCGATGTGCACCTGCAGCCCGACCGCGGCCGCCGCCACCAGCCGGTCGACCATGGGCAGCAGACCGTCGATCGAGGGCGAGGCGTGCATGTGGGGATCGACCACCAGCCATCCGTCGTGGTCGAACGCTCGAGCCAACACGGCGTCCACCTCGTGCGCGCCGCCAGCATCCAGGGTGACCCGTTCCTCGAACACTTCGTACACGACGCCGCGATGGACCACCACGTCGTAGGTACCGGGCTCTACATCGAGGCGGATCTGCCCGTCCCGCGACCACCCTGCCGCCGCGAGACCCGCTGGTCGCGGAGGGACCCGGGCTGGGTCGACCGCGGCGTCCGGCGCAGTGAGCCGCACCTGCACCGCGAACGGCCGGCCGTCCTCCACCTTCACCGTCAGCGCCGCCGGCGCGCCCAGCGTGAGATCGGTCGACACACCTCGGCCCTCGACCCGCGCCACCGGGGACGCCCCGTCCGCGAGCGCCTGCAGGGCCCGGGCCTGCACTGGTGGTGCGGCGTACGCCGAGATGGGCGGCGCACCCGGTGGCAAGTCGATGAACAGCGCGGGACCACGGCCCATCGCCTCGAGGACCACGTCGCTGCCAGCCGCCACCTGCGCCGTGACCGCGCCGGCCGCATCGGAGCGCGCGATGGTGTACGGCGCTCCGTCCACGATCACGTTGACCCGGGCCCCGGAGACCGGCCCGTCCGGTGCAGTGACCACCCCTTCTACCGTCTTGGTCTCGACGCCGTGCAGGCGCTGGACCGCGTCCGAGAGAACACCCAGATCGGGGCCGACCCCGTAGTAGCGGGTGTGCGTGTGCGTCTGCCCAGCCGCAAGGTCGACCGAAGCGCTGAACGCCGGTGTCAGCCCCGCCAGATCGACCAACAAGTCCGCCCCCTCCGAGGACAGGGTCTCGCCCGGAGCCGCGGCCATGATCAGCGCGACGTCGTCGTGGTCGGACACGTGCCCGGTCCACGTCCACGGCCCCACGACTGGCTGCGCGAGCCCCGCGCCGGGGTGAAACGGTGTGCCGAGCTCGCGCGCGCCGATCAGAGCATCGCCGAGGGCGACGTCGGGCGCCGCGCCGTCCGCGGTCACCGTGGTCGTGACGTGGAGCAGGTGGCTGCCGGGCGACAGCGCGTACCGCGTGACGAACGTCAGCCCGAGATCGGGCACGAACCCTGGCGCCTCCAGCGCTCCCTCGAAGAGCGCCAGCGCGCGCTCATTTCCCCGGACCTCCACGATCGCCGGACCGCCGAGCGACCCATCGGCGATCACCGCGACCGATGTGGGCGCGCTGACCCGGCTGATCCCGACCAGTGGGCTCCACTCGTCGACCTGGTCGCGTCCGGGCTGCCCGTCCGGGCGCACGATGTCCGCGTCGATCACGGTGCCGCCGACCGTGATGTAGCCACCGCTGAGCCGGAGCCCCTGGATGACGAAGCGCACAGCGTCGTTCTCGAGCAGGATGTCGCCCGCCTGGCCCTCAGCCGAGATGCCGCCGAACAGCTGGGCCTCGTCCTCCACCACGACCGCGCGGACCTGCGGCTGCGACACCACAGCCGGCTCCCCCCCGCACGCCGCCAGCCCGACACACCAAGACGCCGTCAAAATCAGAAGTCGGGGGAATACCAGCGCGCCCTCCCGGGCCTCACCATACATCGACCCCATCTGGAGGCCCCCCCATGATCAGGCTCGCCCTATCGATGTTCGCTACCTCCGCCCTCGCGGCGGACCCCGAAGTCCCCGATGCCGCCGCGGCTGAAGAGGTGGTCGTCGAAGAGGCGGGGCCCGTGACATACACCCTTGAACCCGCCGCTAGCTGGCTGTACGTGGTGGTCTACAACGACCCAGCCGGGCTGGCGTCCCGCTTCGGCCACGACCACGGCATCAAGGCGACTGAGTTCAGCGGCACCGTGGTGTGGGGCGGCGACGCAGCCAACTGCAGCGTGAAGATCGATGTCCCGGTCTCGGGCTTGCAGCCGGACCCCGCCGGTATGCGCGAGCGCGCGGGCATCGACCCCGATGGGGCGGTCGGCGAGGGCAGCCTGAAGACCATCCGCGCCAACTTCCTCAAGAAGAGCCAGCTCTTCGCGGACTCCTTCGCCACGATCTCCTACGAGGCCACGTCCTGCAGCGGCGTCGAGGGCACGGTCGACGTGGCGGGTACGTTGACCATCCGGGGCACCGCAAAGCAGGTCAAGGTCCCGATGCAGGTCACGGCCGATGGGTCGACATTCAAGGCGAGCGGCACATTCTCGGCCACCCATGAAGACTTCGGCTTCAAGCCGTTCACCAACCTGGGCGGCGCGCTCCGCAACAAGACAGACCTCAAGTTCGTGGTGAACGTGGTCGGCAAGGCGAGCTGAGCCACGCGGTCGATGCGAGCAGCGGCGCAGGATCGTTGGGCGCCGTCTGGGCGATCGCCCAGACGCGATCCGCGGCCTGGGCCAGGGTGGTGCCCGGCACGAACAGGGTCTGCAGGCGCTGGCTGGTCTGTGGGTCGTTGGTCGGAAGCGCCTCCGGACACGACGCCGTCGCCGCCGCGATGAAGGCGGGCGCACCAGCGTAGCCCGCCCGCTCCAGCACCCGGATCGGCAGGAACAACCATGCGCCCCGCCAGCGCCGCGCCAGCCGCAGCGCGATCCGCCCCATCGTCCACCGCGGGTTGACCTCGGACAGCGGCCGCAGCCGGAAGCCGTCCCCCGCTGAGAGGACCATCGCGTCGATGCCGAGCGGGCCTCGCAGGCCGCGTGCCCGGGCGCGCTCCCCGATGTCGAGCGCCACGTCGCGGAGGCGATCGACGATGCGCTCCTCCGCGAGCCACCGACGCAGCGGCGGGCTGAGGCCGGCCGTCCATCGACCGACCCAAGCGCCGCGGAAGGCGCCTCCGCGCGCTCCGAAGCGAACCAGGCCGGAGAACGAGACCCCGTCGGCGTCAATGTGCACGTGCGCGGAGACCTCCGCCACCACCGGCAACGCCGGCTCCACGAGCAGCGGCCCCGCGCTCAGCGCCCGCGCAACCCAGCGCTCGTGGGCCAAAGAGAGCGCACCGTCCGTTCGGATCCGGTGCTGGCCCGCCGTCGAGAGCCCCGCCTTGATCCAGCACCGCCCGACGGCAGCCGCGGCCCGCACCGCCGCCATGTCCGTGCACTTTACGCCCACGTCTTCGAGGGACCACGGTCCAGGCCCCGACGTGATGCGCGCGAGCTGGGCGGCGGCCCAGGTCTTGTCGTAGAGCGGCCGCAGCGCGTCGCTCCAGCCCGCGTCCCCCGGTGCGGTACCCCACGGCGTGGGGTGCACGGCGCGGCCCCCAGGGAGCACCACCGGTGCGCCGGGCCCGGGGTCATCCGCGAACGTGAGGGCGGGAAGCCCGGCGGCGACCCACCGCGTCCTCAACGCGGTCGCCGGTGCCGGCGCCACCACGACGTCCCCCTGTGCAGCGATCAGCGCCGGGAGCACAGCCAGGTCCGCCCGCACATCGCCGGGCTGCGCGCGCCCGGCGACGCGATCCTCCACGCCGGGGTCGAGCCGCCAGACCCGCGGGGTCCGTCCCCGGGACGGTCGCGCGACGGCGAGACGGGCGATGAAGTCCCGGTCCAACCCCGCCCGACAGCGCGCCTCCTCGTCCAGCACCGCAGCCCGCGCACGTCCGGGGGTCATCGGGAACCGCAGCGCACCGGTCCACGCGTCCCAGTCGCTGTGACCCGGGTCCTTGAGGCGGCGGAGCCAGCGCACACCAACCCGCACGTGGCGGATCTCGTCCTCGTAGACCTCCTGGAGAACCGCGGCGGTGGCGCGATCTCCCAGCCGGTCGAACGCGCGCCCCCACACGCCGGCGAAGTCGAGGTTCGCCTGCTCGAGGCCGAGCTCCATGCCCGCGACGAAGGCCAACGGGTCGGCGCAGTCTGCCAGCACATCCCAGAAGAACGAGCTGAGCGGGAGCCCGCCCAGGGCCCCCCCGAGCGCCTCCAGGCGCGCGCGATAGGCGGCGAGGTGACGCTGTTCGTCGCGCATCGTGGCGCCCCAGGAGGCACGAAGCGCTGCGGGCGCGTCGGGGAAGCGCAGCAACGCGGTGGCGAACAGCTCGAGCGCAAGCAGCTCGTGGTTGGCCATCGCGTGGAGGACCGCCGCGCGATCCGCCTGGGTGCGCAGCGCGGCAGGGGACGGAATGCGCCGCCGGGTCCCCTTGCCGAACGCGAGATCCGGGCTGCGCGCCGGCGTCGGGGGACACACGAACGCCCCCCCCGGAGCCGTGTCGGACAGGCGGCCCGGGGCCGTGAGCTTGTCGTCGACGGAGGGGGACAGCAACACCGTCTGTGCGAATCGCCGAAGCTCCATCGATCCCTGTTGACCCAACCCATTACAATGCGCCATGACGCAGGCAGGGTCCCAGGCCCGCCGGTATCGGGTGCTCGACATTCTCGGGCGCGGCAGGTCCGGCACCGTCTACAGGGCCGAGTGCATAGGTGCCCAGGGCACCAAGCGCGAGGTTGCGCTCAAGATCCTGTCGACCGATTTCTCGGCGCGGCCTGGGCTCCTGGACCATCTGCGCACCGAAGCGGAGATCCTGCGGCGACTCGACCACCCCGGGCTGGTCGCGAACCGCGAGGTGGTGCGTCTCGACGGACGCTGGTGCGCCGTGATGGACCACGTGCGCGGGGTCAACCTGGCGCACATGCTCCGGGCGACCGGCGGCTTCCCGGCCAGCATCGTCCTGAAGGTCATGTGGGAGGTCGCCGACGCGATCGACGAGGCCGGCCGCGCCACGGACGCACAGGGGCAGCGGGCAGCGCTGATTCACGGCAGCCTCAAGCCGTCCAACGTGCACCTCACAGCGCGCGGCGACGTGCGTGTGCTCGACCTCGGGCTGGCCCGGCTCGGCCGTGGCGAGGCGTCGCCCTACGCGCCGCCGGAGTGGCCGCGAACCCCGCACACGGGGCCCGGCGATGTGTTCTCGCTGACCATGACCCTGATCGAGCTCCTCACAGGCTCGCTCCCGCCCGGCGGCGTCACCACCGAGACCGAGCACAAAGAGCGACGCACAGAGATCTGGCGCACGCTGGCCAAGGCGAAGGTCCGCAAGCCGATCCGGGAGATGATCCGGTACGGCGCCGCGTTCGACCCGGAGATCCGACCGACGGCCCGGCAGATCGCGCGCGCCTGCGAGGCGTTGCTGGTGGGTGAGCCCGACCACGACGTCGCCCACTGGGGGGGCCGCCGGGTCGCAGCCCTGCTCAAGCGCCAGCGACTGAAGGCAGGGCCGCACTCGCACGAAGTGTGGACCGACGCCCCCGAGGAGTCCATCGAGCTGGACGACTTCGAAGACGAGCGCGCGACCGACCCCGCGCTGCGGCCGTCCGCAGGCACCGCCGCGCTCGAGCCCGCGCCACCGATCGACGAGGACGACGACCACCACCACCCCACCGAGATCGTGCCCGCGCAGCGGCGCCCCACCGAGAGGGTGCCCATCCAGCAGCAGCGCACCGACCTGCTGCGGATCCAGGAGCAGCGCACGCAGCGGATCACCGCACAGCAGCGCGCCACCGACAAGCTGCGCGCGGAGCAGCTCGCGGTCACCAAGCCGCCGGCGCGCTACCGCGATCGCGCTGGTCCTTCGGGCTTCACCGAGCCCACGCCGCTCCCGCGCCACCCACCGGTCCCGCGAGAGGCACCAGCCGAGCCTGAGGTCCCCAAGGTCCGGCTGTGGTTTGTGGGCTCGGTCGGCGGGTTCGTAGGGGTCGGCATCGTCACTGTCGCTGCGGTCGTCGGCGGCATCTGGCAGCTCTCCGGCGGCACGGGGCTCCTCCCCGCGATCCTGTGGGATGTGGTGACCGACCCGGCCGCCGCCTGCATGAGCCACGTCAAGTTCGGCCGCAAGATCGTCGTGGAGCACCGCGTGAAGCCCAACGGCGACTCGCTGGAGGTGATCGAGGACCTCGAGCAGCAGTGCCTGGGCGGCGCGATCGACTTCTGGGGCTCTGCCATGGTGTTCAACGAGTTCCACGTCCGCACCGCTGATCGCCGCTTGAGTCCAGCCGACCGGGCCGCAGTGGAGCGCGAGATCCAGCGGTGGTCCCAGTGAGTCGTGCTATGGCGCTGACTCTTCTTCCCTCATGAAAGGAGACCTGATGCGAACCGCAACACCCGCCCTTCTGTTGGCTGCGCTGCTCTCAGTCGGGTGCGGCGCCAACAAGTCGTCACCAGCCCCCCCGCCCGCCCCCGTGGTGGAGACGCCTGCCCCCGTGGTGGAGGCGCCCGCCCCCGTAGTGGAGGCACCGCCCTCCCACGCCGCGGAGCGCCCCCCGGAGCCCGCACCCAGCAACATCGACGCGACTGTCGCGATCGCGTTCGCGGACGGAACAGTGACCAAGGGCCACCTGGTGCGTGTCGAGCGCAGCGAGGACTGGCACGCCGAGAAGGGCTGGACCGACCGGGACCTCAAGCTGACGGTCACGCTCGAAGACGGCGACACCGAGATCGAGGCCCAGTGGACGGAGCTGTCGTCCATCGACATCGCGTACGGCGACAAGTCCGACGTCAACTGCTCCTTCGACTCCTCGTACACGCCGGCAATGTACGAGTGCGTGCTCGGCACGACGCCGATGGCCAAGCTGACCGACGGCCGCGCCAAGAAGGTCATCGCGCGCCACAAGTGGCGGTTCACCTTCGCCTCGGGCGACGTCGAGGAGTTCTGGCTGTACAAGCTCCCGCACCGGCGCCAAGAGGTGGAGATCCCCCAGCTGGGTGACACGAGCATGAACACGACGCTCGAGATGGCGCTCCGCAACGAGCTGATTGCGCAGCGATCCGGCCGGGTCCCCAAGCGGATCACGATCCGGGTCAACCAGTGATCCGTTCGGCATGCCCGACCTGCTGACACCGCCCCGTGTCCGCCGTGGCTGGTACATCGCCTGCCCGTCGGACGCGCTCGGCGCCGCGCCCCGCGCGATGCGGTTGCTCGGCGATCCCGTGGTCCTGTTCCGCGACGCGGACGGCACCGCAGGGGCGTTGGTCGACCGCTGTCCTCACCGGAACGTCCCGCTGTCCGGCGGCGCCGTGGTCGACGGCGCGCTGCGTTGCCCCTACCACGGCTGGCGATTCGCCCGCGACGGCCGCTGCGCGCACATCCCCGCGCTCGACGGGCCGCCGGGTGCTGCTCACAGCGCAGACGCCCACACGGTCCGCGAGCAGCAGGGTTTCGTGTGGATCTGGGGCCAGGCAGGAGGCGAGCCGGACACCGATCCGTTCCACTTCTCGCTGATCGACGCCCCCGGATACCTCGTGGTGCGTCGGGAGGTGGCGGCGACCGGGTCGGTCCACGCCGTCGCCGAGAACGCCCTTGACGTGCCCCACACCGCCTTCCTTCACGGCGGCTTGTTCCGCACGGACCGAGACCGCGCGCCCATTCAGTGCGTGGTGACGCGCTGGGCGGACCGCGTCGCCTGCGAGTACATCGGCGAGGCCCGCCCCGAGGGCCTCGTGGGCCGGCTGCTGTCGCCGAGCGGCGGCCTGGTGACCCACTTCGACCGGTTCATCCTGCCGAGCATCGTCCAAGTGGAGTACCGGATCGGCGAGGAAAACCACATCTTGGTCGACGCCGCGCTGACCCCGGTCGATGACTTCGAGACCCGGCTGACCGCAGTGGTCGCGCTCAAGACGCGGCTCCCCGGATTCCTCGTGCGGCCCGTGGTCACGCCCTTCGCGCTTCGCATCTTCGGGCAGGATCAGGTGATCCTGAAGGAGCAGACCGAGTCGATGCAGCACTTTGGTGAGCAGCGGTTCGTCAGCACCGACATCGATCTGCTCGGGCCGCACATCCTCAAGCTGCTCCAGCGCGCCGAGCGCGGCGACCTGGGCGACCTCGACCGCGCGCCCACGGTCCGCGAGACAACGATGCGTGTGTAGCGCTGCGGCCATCCGGGGTACATGCAGCCCAGGAGGCGCACATGTTGGCAGCGATGATGATGGGAGCCCTGCTCGGCTGCAGCGGAGAGGACGAGAACCCCCCAGTGGTCATGGACACGGGCGGCGAGCCGCTCCCGAGCGAGCCGACGGACTTCACCCCTCCGGACGAGATGGTCATCACCGTCGAGACGCGCGACGGGGTCATGCTGGAAGGCGACCTGTACCCAACGGGCATCGAGGGCGGCCCGGCCGTGCTGCTTCTGCACATGATCCCGCCCGGCAACGACCGCACCAACTGGCCGACCGACTTCATCGATCTGCTCGTCGCGCAGGGATGGGCCGTGCTCGCGCTCGACCGACGCGGCGCCGGCGGCTCGGACGGAGTCGCCCAGGAGGCGTACGAGGGCGACAACGGCAAGTTCGACGCCGAGGCGGCGACGCTCGCACTGATCGACGGCGGCTACGGAGATCTGGCCATCATCGGAGCGTCGAACGGCACCACCAGCCTGCTCGATTACACGGTGTGGGCCGGCGGCGAAGGGCTGCCGGTGCCCGTTGCGATCGGATTCATGACCGGCGGCGGCTACACCGAGACCCAGAACGACATGGAGCTGCTGGACAGCAGCATCCCCGCGGTGTTCACCTACTCCACCGCGGAGCGCGCGTGGTCCGAAGAACAGCGCCCGCTCGACCAGGGCAGCTGGAGCTTCCTCGAGTACGACGGCGGCGCACACGGCACGTCGATGTTCAGCGCAAAGCCCCGCGTGAAGGGCGACCTCATCGACTTCCTGCAGAAGTCGCTGTAGTCAGTCTCCGCCGACGCTCGCCTCTCCGGGGGGTGACGGCACACCGGACTGGATGGTGTAGCTGGCGGCGATCACCGAGCCGCGCGCCGGCACCGCGTCATCGCTGAACGTGATGAACCAGGTCTGTGGGTCGTACGTCCAGCGCTGCAGAGCGTCTTCGACCACCTCATCCTCGTCGACGTACACGGTGAGGGTGTCGGGAACCGCCGCCGCCGAGAGCTGGAAGCTGGTGAGGACGCCGCTGGCGTTGAGCCCGAGCTCACCCAGGATGCCGCTCCAGTCCGACTGGCAGATGTCGCCCACCAGGCCACCGGTGAGCAGCGCGGTGGTGATGTAGCGCTGGCCGGGGAACACGTTGTCGCACGCCGAGTCCTCGGTTGCGACGATGGCACCGACCTGCACCAGATCGGGCCGGTCCTTCAGCTCGCGGAGCTCCGTGATGTACTCCGTGACCGGCGGCAGGAGCTGCGACTGCAGGTAGCAATCCGATGGCGGCTGGCCCTCGAGCACCCCCTTGTCCGAGCAGTCTTCCTCGTCGGAGACGAACACGATCAACAGCTTCGCATTGGCGCGAACGAAGCCCTCGTTGCGACCACCCGGCAGGTTCATCAACGGATGCAGAGCAAAGGCGGCTGCCTCGAGCCCCTTCTCTTTGTCGGACCCCAGGATGCCCACGGTGGCGCGCTCTACGAACGCCGCCTCGTAGTCATCCTCCGCCGTGAGGAACGGGGGGTCGCCGATCAGCACGCCGCGGTCTGGCGAGTCGTAGTCGAAGCTGGTGGTGATCACCCCGAGGTGAAAGTCGGTGCCCGAGGCCTCAAGCCGTCCCGCGAAGGAGCTGAAGCCGGCAATCAGAACATCCTGCTCCTGGGCCATCGACGCCGAATCGTCGATCACGAACAAGACATCGACCTGGTTGTTCCCCGCCTGCTCCCAGTTGTCCGTGCGCTTCTGCTCGAACAGGTTCTGCTCGCTGCCACAGCCTGTGAGCAACGCGACGGTGCAGGGCACGAACATCCACTTCATCCGCCACTCCGGTCCGCGGGATCGAAGGATCGTAACCACGCTGGCTTGTGCACACCCCTTGTAGGTGCCACCCTGCGGCAGATGAACGCGTTCCACGTCTCCGTCCTCACCCCGTTCGATGCCCGCGGCCGGGTCGACCTCGCGCGGCTCCGCGCCCAGGTCCTGTGGCTGGCCGCCCAGGGGGTCGACGGCTTCGTCGCCACCGGGCCCGCCGGCGAGTTCCTGTACCTGTCCGATCGCGAGCGCGAGGCGATCCATCGCACGGTGATCGACGCCGCACACGGCCGCCAGGTGACGGTGTGCACGTGGGATCCGTCCCCTGCGACGACGGACTACCTGACCGACGCTGCGAAGGCACTCGGCGCCGCCGCCGTGCTCGTCCCGCCGCCGCTGTACTACGCCCTCGACAGCGCTGCGCTCACCGACTGGTTCCGGTCGGTGGCTGCGCGGGAGCTGCCCGTGCTGGGCTACAACGACCCCGCCCACATCCCCGTTCAGCTCGATCTGGAGCTGTTCAGCGCGCTCCGCGCGGAGGGAACCATGGCCGGAATGGTGGATGCCACCGGCGACCGCTACCGCGTGCGCCGCCTCAGTGCCGCCCACCCCGACGCAGTCCTGGTGAGCAACGACGCATTGCTGGCCGACGCCGACCTCGGGCCTCTCAACGGCGTGGTCAGCACGATCGCCAACGTGTGGCCCGCGTTCTGTCTGCGGATCGCCAAGGAGCGCGACGCCGACCTCTCCGACGCCCTGGCAGACCGGGTCCACCGGATCCAGCGCGCGGGCGGGATCCGAGCGATGAAGGCGCTGCTGCACATGGGCTGCCGCTCGCCGCTGCTGGAGCCTCCCGACGAGGCGCTGGTGGGGCTGCCCCCCGCCGAGACGCCCGGCTAGGACGCCGCGGTCAGAACGCGCGGACCTCCTCTTCGGATGCCCACTGCACAATAGCGGCGGCGTTCCAGCTGGCAACCGGCGTCGAGAACGCCGGAGCGCAGCGCCAAGTTCTCGGTGTCGTCGGCCGCTGAATCGCCGTCCTCGCAGTGCTCGGGGCAAGTCCGGCCCCCGGTGGGGGGCCTCTCCCCGAGCGCTGCTAGAACGTGCCGACCATCGAGAACCGGACGCCGGAAAATCCAGGGAGCGTGCGGCACTGGCCGCCAGAGCACCGGATGCCGGACTTCTGGGCGCCGTACAACGCCTTGAGCGTCAGGCCCGAGTTGGGCTTCACCTGGAACTCCAGCGCACCGTACAGCGGCTCCGCCAGGTTGCCCGTGGTGTCGACGATGGGGTTGGTGGTGTGGTCCATGTACCAGGTCAGTCCCATCTTGCTGCCCCACGCGAGCGTCCAGCCGGTCTCGGTCTCGACGTAGTCGGTCTGCTGGAACGGGTTGACGCCCCAGCGGTACCACTCGGACTGCCCGCTGATGTAGCCCAGCAGCTCGTGTCCGATGGGAAAGTTGAACGACACGTCGCCGTGCAGGTGGCGGTCCGAGCCCGCCTCGGTGCCGTCGCGGATGTCCCAGCGGTGGCCGACGTTGGCGATGAGCCCCAGATCGCCCTTGATCCACTCGATGGTGGCCAGCGGGTGGATGATCGTCTCGGGAACCTCGTTGAAGTGGACGGCGCTGGCGACATCGTCGTCCCGGAACACGCCGATGGCGAGGGACGGCGCCAGCTCGCCGGGGATGGCGCCCCAGTCCACCTGCAGGCGGCCACCCCAGACATCGCTGGAGTTCAGCCCCGCGGAGCTGTCCTCCGTGATGGACCGCTCGTACTCGAGCGTAGGGGCGATCGCGATCTCGTACAGCTCGTTTGCAGTGACGGCATTGATGCGCTCGGCCTGGTAGTACCGCTTGGCCTCGACCAAGAACACCAGCGGACCCGGGTAGAACGCAGCAGAGGCGTACACCGCGTGTCCGAGAGGCGGCGCCGCCTCGCCCAGATCGGCGGGCTGCTCCTCGCCGTAGTGGAACAGGTCGCCCTCGATGAACCAGTCCACGCCGCCGACACCGACGAGCTCAGCCGTCGCACCGCCGACGATCGCGTCCACCGGCGTCTGCTTGTCGGGCCCGCTGAAGCCAATCTCTTCGAACGCGCCCTTGAAGCCAGGCACGCGCGTGAAGTTGTAGACGGCGCCATGCGCGCTGAGGTTGGCCGGACCCAGGCCGTACCGCGCGACGCTGACGCCGCCGACCGCGTGACGCAGGTCGCCCGAGATTCCCAGGCCGTTGGAGTTGGGGTTGTCCTGAAACACCTGCTGGCGGTTCACCTGGCCAGCCACGATCTGGATGTCCCACGCGCCGGGCCGCAGGAACGCCTTGGCACCCTGGATGGACGTGTCGAGGTCGATGTCGACGTTGCGGTTGAGGTTGAGCACGATGCCGCGCCCGAAGGCCGCATAGAAGTCGCCCGCCGTGATCAGCCCCCAGTCGTCCTCGTAGGTCGCCCGGAACTTCTCGATGTTGAGGTAGGCGTCGAACCGGTCGGGGAACACGGTGGGGACCCCGTCCATCACCACCGGGCGCTCCACCGTGAGCACATCGTCGAGCCGGTACCGATTGGCGAAGAGTGCGACCTCATCGATCTGCGCGTCGAAGGCCCACTTGTCCTTCGCCAGGCGCAGGTTCAGCCGGTTGACCTGCTCTACGTAGTTGAAGACGGGAACATCGGCCGGGTCCGGAAGTCGCGTCTCTTCGATCCAATACCGGATCTCGAAGTCGTTGTTGATCGTGCTGGTCCAACCGGTCCTATCTTCCGGCTCTGGTCCCGCTTCCTGGGCCCATGCTCCAGTCGACAACATCAGGGCTGAGAGTAGCAGAGGACCTCCGGGCGCAGCGCAGTCTAGCCAGCTGCGCCCCGTTGTCACCCTTCGGAGGCTGGCGTTTCGCCCAAGGCGGTCGGCGCCGCCTCCTTTCCCTCGAGCAGGCTGCTCACGAACTCGCCGAGCTCGACCTCATCGCCGGGGTTGTACCCGCTGTGACGGCGAGCGACGTTGCCCTGCCGATCGACGACCACCGTGTACGGAAGCGTCTTGTTGGGGTTGTACGTGCCGATGACCGTGGAGTCGCGATCGAGCAGAACAGTGAAGTCGTAGCCCATCTTCTTGATGAACGGCTTCACCCGAGAGGCGGACCGCGCGTCGTCGGTGGAGATGGACAGGATCTCGAGCCCGTCTGCGCGCCGAGCCGTCAGCATCTTCTGCAGGTGGGGCATCTCCTCCTTGCAGGGACCACACCAGGTGGCCCAGAACGACATGATCACCACCTTGCCCTCGAGCGAAGACAGCGTCACAGACTCGCCGTTCATGTCGCGCAGCGTGAAGTCCGAGGCGGTCTCTGCGCCCAGCACAGCGGTACTTCCGAGCATCAGTCCAAGCAGCAATCCGACCATCACAACCTCCGAGGGGACAACCCATCGCCGGGCGCCCTGCTTCCACGTGTTAGCACCGCAACATGTCTGGGCGCATCCTGATCGTCGACGACGAGCCCTCGATCCGTAAGGTGCTCAGCGCGCATCTCCGCAGATTCGGCCACGAGGTCGACGCTGTCGACGACGGCGCCGCCGCGATCTCTCGACTGCAAGACGAGGCGTTTGCGCTCGTCGTCACCGATCTTCGGATGCCTCAGGTCGATGGGCTGGCGCTGCTGCGCTGGTGCACCACCCACCGTGCCGGCGTCCCGGTGATCCTGATCACGGCACACGGAACCGTCGACACCGCGGTCATGGCTCTCAAGGAGGGCGCCTTCGACTACATCACCAAGCCGTTCGACCGCGACGAACTCCACGGTGTGATCACCAAGGCCATCGCCACCGGCGCGCGCAACAAGAGCCGCGCCCAGGCGGCAGCCAGCAAGGGAATGGTGGGCGCAACACCCGAGATGCGCGCGGTAGAGCGACTGATCGACAAGGTCGCCCCCTCCCCGACCACGGTGATGATCACCGGCGAGTCCGGAACGGGCAAGGAGCTGGTCGCCCGCGCCATCCATGAGCGCTCCGATCGCGCCGACGGGCCGTTCATCCAGGTCAACTGCGGTGCGATCCCTGAGAATCTGTTCGAGGCCGAGCTCTTCGGGTACGAGAAGGGCGCGTTCACGGGCGCGGCCACCCGCAAACCGGGCCGCTTCGAGCTCGCCGATGGGGGGACGCTGTTTCTCGACGAGGTCGGCGAGCTGCCGCTCGAGATGCAGGTCAAGCTGCTCCGCGTGCTGCAGCAGCGCCAGATCGATCGGGTGGGTGGGCTGCACCCCATCGATGTCGACGTGCGGATCGTCGCCGCCACCAATGTCGACCTCGATCAGGCGGTCAAGCAGGGGACGTTCCGCAGCGACCTGTACTATCGCCTGTCCGTCTTTCCCCTGCCGCTCCCCTCCCTGCGTGAGCGGATCGAGGACATTCCCCTGCTCGTGGAGCACTTCCTCGCGCGCTTCAACACCGTGCTCTCCAAGGATGTGCGGCGCCTGGCACCGGACGCCATGGCCGTCCTCATGGCGCACTCGTGGCCCGGGAACATCCGTGAGCTCGAGAACCTGATGGAGCGCTCGGTGTTGCTGGCGGAGGGCGACACCATCGGCGCGAGCGACCTTCCCGGGCTCCGGGGAGCAGCGACGTTGCCGTCGGACTCGGAGGAACTCGATGACCTGGGGCTCAAGGAATACGTCCGGGTCCACACCGTGCGCCTGGAGCGCGCCCGCATCCAGCGCGTACTCGAAGCGGAGGACGGCAACGTCACGCGCGCCGCGCGCCGACTCGGGATCAGCAGAAAGTCGCTGCAGACCAAGATGAAAGAGTACGGTCTGCGGGACAGTTGACGCGCCGGGGTCCCGCCATCTACGGTGTCCTGCACGTTCGTTCCGCCTGGGGAGCTGCTTGACCCTCCTGCTCCTCGCCGCGTTCTCATCCGCCGCTGAGTTCACCGAGGTTCCCGAGGCGATGAGCGTGCTCGGGGGCCTGGAGTACCGCACCACACAGGGAACCGGCCGCCTGCTCGAAGCCGGTGTGCCCATCAGCGACCGCCAGCTGCGGCGGCACGATCTGAGCCTTTCGGGCGCATTCAGCCCGGCCACCGGCATCGCGATCACCATCGACGCCACCTTCACGCCCTCGCTGCAGCTCAGCTACCCCGGGTCCCGCAGCATGATCATCGAGCCGCTGGCGGGCAGCGGCTCCTACCTCTCCGGCGAGCCGCTCGATGAGACCCCGGTGGTCTCGGCGTCGGGACTCGCCGGAGTGTGGCTAGGCGGTGCCGTGGTCCCGTTTTCGGAGCACTACGAGCGCGCCCAGCGGACCTCGTGGCGGATCGAGGCCGCGGTCCGCACCCCCAGCGCACGCCGCAACCTGTGGACGGCGCCGCGCGGGACCCGGGGGGTCGCGCCGGGGGGCGCGGCGGTCCGAACGTCCGCCGCCTTCTCGACCGATCGCGGCAACGCCGCGCCCTGGCTTCGCGTCGCCTACCAACACGAGCTGCCGGTCGTCGTCGACGTCACGGACGAGGCAGGCCTCACCTGGGTCACCGGGCTTTCGCTTCGTCCGGCCTCGTCGCTCGCGCTGGACAGCGGACTCGAGCTCGCGGTGGTGCGGGGCGACGCGTCCCGCCCGGGGCTGCGGCTCAACGCATCTCTCGGAGGCGAGTACCGCACCTGGGAAGACGTCGCGACCGGGGTCTACCTCCCCAACGTGCTCGACGGCGGCCGCGCCATCCCGGTCACCGTCGGCGACTCGCTTGCGGGTCGTGCCGAGCTCGGAGTCCTGGTCGCGATCCGGCCCACCGTCCGGGCGCGCACGGGGCTGGGCATCGTGTACCGCACCCCGTACCGGGTCGAGCACGTCTACCCGGTCACCACGAGCGCCGACTCCTGGCAGCTCGACTGGACCGTCCGGTTCGAGGGCGTGACGTCGCTGTCGAAGGGATAGGACGCGGTCACCACGGGTCGTCGAGCCACTCGACCGCGCGACCGTCGGCGCGGACCGTGACCACCGCCACCAAGAAACACACCTCGACCCGCGGCGGACCGTGGGCGACCAGCCAGGCTTCCGCGGCCCGACGCAGCTTCGCGCGCTTGCTCGGCGTGAGGGCCATCAGGCCGTCGTCGCCCACGGCGCGCGCCTTGACCTCCACGAAGCGCAGCGCCCCGTCGCGCTCCACCACCAGGTCGAGCTCGCCACCGACCGCGCGCCAGTTGCGCGCCAGCACACTCCATCCGTCCTGCACGAGCAGGTCGGCCACCCAGGCCTCGGCCTCGGCACCGCGGGCATTCGCTGCCCGGCGGCGCTCGATGCTCAGCGACGCGTGGTGGGCTTGAAGTCGCGCAGTGGCGTGAGACGCGCCGACTTGCCGCGCCGGTTCCGCAGGTAGTGCAGCTTGGCGCGCCGCACCTTGTGCCGAGCGAGCACGTCGAGCCGCGCCACGTTGGGCGAAGACGCGGGGAAGATGCGCTCGACACCGACGCCGGAAGACACCTTGCGCACCGTGATGGTCGTGCGGGGTCCGCCCTTGTGGATGCGGATGACCGTGCCCTCGAAGACCTGGATGCGCTCCTTCTCGCCTTCCTTGATCTTGACGTGGACGCGGACGAGATCGCCGGGGCGAACGTCTACGCTCGGACGCTCCCTGGCGGTGATGATCTCAGACTCGATCTGCTGGAGGAGGTTCATCTCAGACCCATCGCCGCGCGCTAGGGCGCAAGCGCAATAGAGGTGACACGCGGGCGCACGGGCCCGCAACGGGCGTCCCCTATTCGTCGCCCCCGTCCGCGTCAACGCGACCGCGGTACGCGCGCCAGAGATCGGGCCTGAGTCGCTGGGTCCGGTCCTCGGAGGAACGGCGGCGCCACGCCTCGATCTGGGCGTGGTGCCCGGACAGCAGCACGTCGGGGACCCCCTCCCCTTCGAAGGTGCGGGGCCGGGTGTACTGGGCGTACTCGATCAGGCCCTCGGAGAACGACTCGTCGCTCGCCGACGCCTCGTTTCCGAGCACGCCGGGGAGCAGCCGCGCCACGGCATCCACCACCGCGACCGCCGCGATCTCCCCGCCGGTGAGCACGAAGTCACCGAGCGACAGCAGTCCATCCACGAGCCCTTCGACCCGCCCGTCGACCCCCTCATAGTGACCGCACACCAGCACCAGGTGCCCGACCTCGGCGAGCCGCTGGGCGTCCGCCTGGCGGAACGGGGCGCCCGCCGGGGTGGTGAGCAACACGAGACTCTCGGGGCGGCGCACCGCGGCGATGGCCGCCGCCACGACGTCGACCCGCAGGACCATGCCCGCACCCCCACCGTACGGCGTGTCGTCCACCGAGCGGTGGCGACCCAGACCGTGCTCGCGCATGTCGACCACGCCGAGCTCAAACCGCCCGGAAGCGACGCCGCGGCCGACAATCGAGCCCGAGAGCGGCGCGCGGACCAGCTCGGGGTGCAGCGTGAGCACGTCGAACCGCACTAGCAGAGGTCCGTCAGGACGGGCCGGCGGGCACCGCGAGGACGGCTCGGGACTTTCGTCGGGGGCATCTAGTCTCTCAGCAGGGCGCCCGCGCTGAGGACCACCCCGTCCGGGCCGATGGCCTGCACGAAGTCCTGCACGGCCGGAACGAACGCTGGCTCGGCGCCGCCGGTGTCGATCTCCAGGATGTCGACCGCCCCCGCTGCGTGGACCCGGGTCACCGTGCCCACGCGAGCGCCATCGATGCGGACCTCGGCGCCTTCCACGTCGCGCACGTAGAACTCGCCCTCGTCCGGGGAAGGCAGATCGGCCTCGGGCACGACGATGCGGTGGCCCTGCAGCGCGCGCGCCTCCGCAGGGTCGGTCAGCCCGTCGATGGCCCCGAGGATGCGCCTGCCCGCGCCGGAACGACAGGTGAGAAGGACCGCGCGCCGGGCGCCGTCCGGCGTGACCAGCCACACGTCGCAGGCCGACTCAAGGAGCTCGGACTCCGGGTTGTGCAGGAACACCCGCACCTCACCCCGGACACCGAATACCCCTGAGACGTAGCCGAGCTCGACGTCCGCCACCGGCTACTCCTCGCCGATGGCTCCGTGCTCGTCCACCAGATCGAGGGTGGCCTTGCGGCGACCGGCAGCGGCGGAGAGGATGTTGCGGATAGCCCGCAGGGTACGACCCTTGTCGCCGTCGACCTGATCCTTGTCGGCTTCGTCGACGACCAGCTCGAGCAGGACCACGGCCTCGCCCTCGACTGCCTGCACACTGACGGCGTCCGGCTTGTCGACGATGGGCTCGACCAGGTGGCGAATGAGCGCCTCCATCATGCCTCCGCAGCCGCGGCGGCCGAAGCCTCGCGGTACTTCGCGATGAGCTTTCCGGCAGTGTCGGACGCTTGGGCGCCCTTACTCAACCAGTAGTCGACGCGCTCGAGGTCAAACTTGACCTGGTGCGGGTCCCGCATGGGATCATAGTAGCCCAACTGCTCGATGAAGCGGCCGTCGCGCGGAGCGCGCGAATCGGCGGCGATGAGCCGGTAGAAAGGCCGCTTCTTCGCACCCAAACGGGTGAGGCGGATGCGCACCATCGGACAGTCTCCTGGTTCCGTGACAAGCGTGCAGATAGCGCTGGCTGCGCCCGACTGCAAGAAACCCGGGCGCCGTCGCGCTACAAAGGCAGGTTCCCGTGCTTCTTCGGCGGGTTTTCGTCCCGCTTGTTCTCGAGGGTCGCAAACGCCTCGATCAGCAGCCGCCGCGTGTCCTCGGGACGGATCACGGCGTCGATGAACCCGAGCTCCGCCGCGCGGTAGGGATTGGCGAACGTCCGGCGGTAGTGGTCGACCAGCTCGGCCCGCCGCGCGACTGGGTCCGCCGCCGCCGCGAGCTCTCGCCGGTGGATGATGTTCACCGCGCCCTCGGGGCCCATGACCGCGATCTCCGCGGTGGGCCACGCGTAGTTGTAGTCCGCGCGGAGGTGCTTGCTGTTCATCACGTCGTAGGCGCCGCCGTATGCCTTGCGCGTGATCACCGTGATCTTGGGCACCGTCGCCTCCGCAAAGGCGTACAGCAGCTTCGCGCCGTTGCGGATGATGCCTCCATACTCCTGCGCCGTGCCCGGCAGGAACCCGGGCACGTCCACTAGCGTGAGCAGTGGTACGTTGAAGGCATCGCAGCACCGCACGAACCGGGCTGCCTTCACCGAGCTGTCGACGTCCAGCACCCCAGCGAGCACGGCCGGCTGATTGGCGACGACTCCCACGCTCCTGCCGTCGAGCCGGCAGAACCCCACCACGATGTTGGCAGCGAACTCGGGCTGCACCTCCAGGAACCGTCCCTCGTCGGCCAGTGAGCGGACCACCTCCTTGATGTCGTAGGGCTTGGTGGCGTCGGTCGGCACGACCTCGACGAGCTCGCCGCAGCTCCGGTCGGGCGGGTCGTCCGTGGGGCGACGCGGCGCCTCCTCCATGTTGTTCTGCGGCAGGTACGACAGCAGCTCCCGCAGCAGCGCCATCATCGCCGCCTCGTCGGGCACCTTGAAGTGGGCGACCCCCGACCGCGACGTGTGCGTCGACGCGCCCCCTAGCTCGTCCTTGGTGACCTCCTCATGCGTGACCGTCTTCACCACATCGGGGCCGGTCACGAACATGTACGAGGACTGGTCGACCATCGCGATGAAGTCGGTGATCGCCGGGCTGTAGACCGCGCCGCCCGCACAGGGGCCGAGGATCGCAGAGATCTGCGGGATGACCCCCGAGGCGAGCGTGTTGCGCAGGAAGATGTCGGCGTAGCCCCCGAGCGAGGCGACGCCTTCCTGGATCCGGGCGCCGCCCGAGTCGTTGAGGCCGATCACCGGTGCTCCGTTGCGCAGCGCGTGGTCCATCACCTTGGTGATCTTCGACGCGTGGGCCGCCGACAGCGAGCCGCCGAACACCGTGAAGTCCTGCGCATACAGGTAGACCAACCGACCGCCGATCCGGCCGGTGCCCGTGATCACGCCGTCGCCGGGGGGCCGCTGGTCCTGCAGTCCGAAGTCGGTGCACTGGTGGCGGACGAAGGCGTCGATCTCGCGGAAGCTCCCGGCGTCGACCAGCTCCTCGATGCGCTCGCGCGCGGTCCACTTCCCCGCGTCGTGCTGGCGCTTGGTGCGCGCCTCTCCGCCTCCCGCGCGCGACGCGGCCTCGATCTCTGCGAGCTGCCGCAGCAGTGCGTCGCGTTCCATGCGGTGGGCCTCCGTGGGGGCAACCCGCTATCGGCGCGCGGGCACCCCGACAAACGCCGTCGTCCCATCGGGTCCAGTGACCCGAACCTCCCCCGCCTCGGACGCGCTCCACACGTGGACGACCCAGCGCTGGACGCCGCCGTCGCGGGCCTCGAACCGGGCCGCCGGCCCGAGCGGCGTCGCTGTCTCGACCGAGTGCTGAGGCGGCGCAAGCACCCGGAGCTGGCCGTCGATCAATGCCGCGCCCGCGCCGGAGAAGTCCGCGGCAAGCTCGGTGGGCGCCCGCAGCGACACCGGCGGGGTGAGGACCGCAGGGCGATCGGGCGGCGCCGCGGCGGTCACCGTCATCCGCGGCAGCTCGGTCGTGTGGTCTGCCGACCCCAACGTCAGCGGACCCACCACGATCGCACCCGCCCCCTCCACCCGCCACGTGACCGTCAGCATCGCGGGCGGGCCGTCGGGCAGCCCGCGCTCCTCGACCGCAGCCACGAGCACCAGCGGACCCGTCACGGCCCCGCGCACCGACAGCCTTGGACCGACCCGGCCCCTGAGCGCGATGCGCAGCACCAGATCGTTGCCGAGGTATGTCTCGCTGGGGAGCGGCTCATCGAGCGTTGCCACGAGCGCGCTCCGCGGCAGGAACTCGAACGCCTCGTGCCCGAGCGCCGCTGCGAACGCAGGGTCATCGAGCACGGTGGCCGGCTCGATCGCGCCGTCCGTGAGGGCGCGCTGCAGATCGGCGGCCGCATCGGTGAAGCTGCCCTGCGCCACCCGGAGCGCGGCCCGACGATAGCGCGCCTCGGCAAACTTGGGCTGCACGCCGAGCGCCTCATCCAGGAGCTGGAGCGCCCCCGTCGCATCTCCCGAGGCGGCCGCAGCCTCCGCCTCCCAGGCCATCAGCAGCGCATCGTCGCGCTCCGTTCGCGCTGCGGAGAAGTGTCCGCGCGCGGCCGCCGGGTCGGACGCCAGCTGGGCCTCCCCGGCCTCCCAGTGGCCCATGGCGCCGCGCATGGCCACCAGGTCGGGCTCGGTGGACGTGCACCCCCACAGTGCGATCACGATCACGGCCGCATCGCGATGACGCCAGCCTGGCGCCCCGTCGGCGGTCCGTCCGCCCGGTACGAGTACAGCGCGGGGTCCGTCGCCGTGCAGCGGCGGATCACCGCGATGCGACCGACCCCGGCCCTGCCCAGCTGCGCTGCGACCGCTGCCTGCAAGTCGACGTGCGGCCGACCCGGGCCGTCGACCAGGAACGCCGCCCGAGGCAGCGTGCGCGCGAGCCCCTCGACCACCTCGTCGCCGACCTCGTACACGCCGCCACTGATCGCGGGACCCACGACGCAGGTGATGTCTGCAGGGTCGACCCCGAGCTCGGTGTGGACCCGCCGCACGAGCCCGGCCGCGATGTCGGCCGCGGCGCCGCGCCACCCGGCGTGCGCGACGCCGACCACGCCAGGCCCCGCGAGCAGCACGGGAACGCAGTCGGCGGTGCGCACGGCGAGCACCACGCCCGGGACAGTGGTGAACGCAGCATCGGCCGCAGCGACCGGGGTCTGGGGGCCCCCGGACGCCTCGACCCGGACGACGTCGCCACCGTGCACCTGCTCCAGCAGCGCGACCCGCTCGGGCGCCCAGCCTTCGACCAGCGCGTCCGTGACCTGCGCCCAGTTGGCCGCGCCGCGCACCCCCAGGTCGACCCCGCGCCCGGTGAATCCGTGGACGATCTCGGCGCGTTCGGCGAGGGCGGGGCAGCGGAAGAGCACGGCCCTCCCTATCACGATGTCGGGGGCCACAAGCGGTGGCACGCCGCGAGGATGCTCGCAGGGACCAGCTGTGCGACGGGCTCCCCGCGCATCAGGCGCAGGCGCACGTCAGTGGAGGAGATACCGGGGAAGTCGACCGCGTCCGGGGGGCCCGCATGGCCCTGCCGCCCCACGATGATGGGGGCGTACCGGGCCTCGATGCTGGCCCAGTCGCGCCAGCGGTCGACCTTGGGCAGCACATCCGCGCCCACCACCAGTCGAAACACGTGATCGGGGAACCGCGATGAGAGTGCGGACAGCGTGTTGATGGTGTAGCTGGGCGCCGACAGCTCGCCCTCGATGGTGCACACCGAGACGCGCGGAAGCGACGCGGTGACGGCCTCGCACAGGGCGACGCGCTCAGCAAACGGGGCGAGCACCTTCGCGAAGGGGTGAGAGGAAGCGGGGAGCAGCCAGACCTCGTCGGCCTGGTCGGTCCAGACCAACCACGACGCCACCATGACGTGGCCGATGTGCGGCGGATTGAAGCTGCCCCCGTAGACCGCGACCCGCATCTCGCTCCCTGCCCCGATGAGGGCGCCATGCTCTATGATGCCCGTATGAAGCGCACCTCGCCAACGCACGCAACCGTGCTCTGCGGTGGGCTGTTCATCACCGGCCTGCTGTTCGGGTCGATGACCGGCAGCGCAGCGGTCGCGCGGGTGCAGGACCCATACGCCCACCTCGATCTGTTCGCGCGGGTGTTGTCCGCGATCGAGGAGGACTACGTCGACGTGGTGCCGGTCGACCAGCTGGTGGACGCCGCGATCCGCGGGATGGTCCGCGAGCTGGACCGCCAATCCCGCTGGCTCGACGCCGACCAGCTCCAAGACCTGCGCGACGACGCCGAGGGCACCACATCCGGGATCGGCATCGAGGTCGCGGCGGCCGCCGAGGGCGTCGAAGTGGTGGGCGTCGAGGCCGGCAGCCCCGCCGCCCGCGAAGGGCTGGTGGCCGGCGACCGAATCCTCGCGATCGACGGCCACGAGCTGTCCGGACTGCCGCTCGACCAGGTGCGGGGCTGGGTCACCGGCGAGCGCGGTGCCCACGCCAAGCTCACGGTCCTGCGCGAGGGCTGGGAGGGTCCCCGGGTCATCGACACAGTGCACGACGAGATCACGCGCCGGGTGGTGACGGTCGACCTGCTCCCCGACGGGGTCGCCTACGTGCGGCTGGTGCAGTTCCAGGAGGGCGCGGCGGACGACATCGCGGCCGAGGTCGCGCACGCCAGCCGGGCGCTGGGCGGTCCCGAGGGCCTAAGCGGGCTGGTGCTCGACCTGCGGGACAACCCCGGCGGGCTGCTGACGGAGGCCATCGCGGTCTCCGATCTGTTCCTGGATGAGGGCATCATCGCGAGCACCCGCGCCCGCAAGTCAGACTACGAGGCCGAGGTGCACACCGCCACCCCCGGTGGCTTCCCCGCCGCCCTGCACACCGTCGTGCTGGTCAACGGGATGAGCGCGTCAGCGTCCGAGATCGTCGCCGGTGCACTGCAGGACACCGGGCGGGCCACGCTCGTCGGCACTCCCACCTACGGCAAGGGCACGGTGCAGCAGGTCTACCTGCACGCTGCGCCCGAAGAGGCCGCCCTCAAGCTCACCATCGGGCGCTACTACACGCCCAGCGGCGACCCGGTCGCGCCGCGCGAGGGCCGGATCCCCGATGTGACGGTGGCCCATCCGGCGCCGGCGTCGGTGGCCGACCGCCTGCGCGCGCGGCTCGTGACCCTGCCGATCGACTCCGATCAGCGCGACGAGGTGCTCGCGCTGCTGTCGGAGCTCCCGGCGCCCACGGCGGCGCGGCCCCAGATCGCGTGGGACACGCCCGTCGCAGAGCGCGCAGCCTCCGATCCGCAGCTGGTCGCAGCCTTGCGGGCGCTAAGCGGCGCTACACCGGCTCCGCAGCCAGGTCGTGCTCCGCCGCCTGAGTGATGCGGACGCGCAGGAAGTCCCCCACCTGGACGCGATCGAGCGCGCTGGCGACGAACACCTCTCCGTCCACGTCGGGCGCCTGAGTCTGCAGCCGTCCGCGCAGCAGCAGCTCACTCTCGGGAGACCTGCCCTCGATCAGCACAGTCTGCTCTGTGCCGACCAGGGCGCCGAGGCGCTCGCGCGAGATGCTGCCCTGGATCGCCATGAGCTCGGCCTGGCGCGCCTGCTTGACCTCGTCGGGCACCTGATCGGGCAGCTCTGCAGCCGGGGTCCCATCCTCGCGGAAGTACGTGAACACGCCGACGTGGTCAAACCGCTGGGACCGGACGAAGTCGCACAGCTCGGCGAAGTCCGCGTCCGTCTCCCCGGGGAACCCCACGATGAACGTGGTCCGGATCGACAGGTCGGCGACACGCGCACGAACCCGGTCGAGGATGCGCTCCTGGCCCGCCCGGGTCACGCCGCGGCGCATGGCCTTGAGCATGGGGCCCGACGCGTGCTGCAGGGGAATGTCGAGGTACCGACACACCTTGGGGTTGTCAGCGAGCTGGTCGAGCAGCCCGTCAGGAATACCGTGCGGGTAGGCGTAGTGCAGCCGGAGCCAGGCGATGCCCTCGATCTCAGACAGCCCGGCGAGCAGCGCACCGAGCCCCGTCCCATCGCGCAGATCGCGCCCATAGGCCGTGGAGTCCTGCGACACCAGGTTCAGCTCCACCACGCCCTCGTCCGCCATCCGCGAGGCCTCGGCCACCAGTGACGGGATGGTGCGCGAGCGCAGGCGCCCGCGCAGGGTGGGGATGATGCAGAACGCGCACCGGTGGTCGCAGCCCTCGCTGATCTTGAGGTAGGCGCTGCACGTGCTCCACGAGTGGATGCGGGGCGACATCTCGTCGTGCAGGTAAAGCGGCACGTCCACGTGCGACCGCGGACCGCCCCGCTGGTCCAGGACCTCCGCGATCCTGTGGTACTCGCCCGTACCGAGGAAGTGGTCGACCTCGGGGAGCTCGGCCTCCAGGGTCGACCCGTAGCGCTGGACCATGCAGCCGGTGACCACAAGGGTCTCGCAGCTGCCCCCCTGCTTGAGCTGCGCGAGCTCGAGCACGGTCTGGATGGACTCCTCCGTGGCCGGCTGGATGAACGAGCACGTGTTCACCACGATGACCTCGGCCTCCTCGGGCTCGTCGACCAGGACGAAGTCGTGCTGCAGCAGCGTGCCGAGCATCACCTCAGAATCTACCCGGTTCTTCGGACAGCCGAGCGAGACGAGGTGGACCCGACGGGTGGTCAACCTGCGTCGTTCGCGTCGATGAGCTCTACGTCCGCGGGGACGTCGAACTCGAACGTACCGGCCGCGATCGACGCGCCCAGGCGCACGTCGCGGAAGGACAGCTCGGTGACGCTGTCGAACGGGTCGGTGATCTCGACGCGCTCGAGCATCAGATCGTCGCCGAGCTGCAGGACGAGCCGCTTGACCTGCGCGCGCGCCGCCTCATCGCGCGCGACCAGCCGCAATCGGTGCCCCGCAGGGGCCGGCAGCACCTCGACCTCGAACAGCTCGCCGACGCGGTTGAGAGACCACAGCAGCGCGTCAGCGCCGGAGGAGCTCGCGGTCACGCCCTTGTACCGAATCACCTGCCGGTCGGTGGGGCTGTACACCCACATGGTCTCGCCGTTGCTCACGAACTGCTGCCCGTCGCCCTCGAACGACCAGCGCATTCGGTTGGGACGCTGCAGAGACAGCGTGCCGCGCTGCTCCTCGTCGCCCCACACCTGCGACCGGGTCACCTGAACGAAGCGGGCCTGCAGCGACTCGACGGACTCGTAGTGGTCCTGCACGCGGGACACGATGGCAGCAACCGCCTTGTCTGCCGGCACCGCGGGTTCGCTCGTTGCGGGCGGGACCACTGGGGTCTCTCCTGCAGCGAGTGCGGGTCCGGTGACGATGAGCAAGGCGAGCACTGACATGGAATCTCCACGGCACAGACGGGTCGATCAGACCACTCGGACGCGCGCCGTCGCGCATCCATTCACGCACCTTCAGGCGCCCGACGGCAGCCCTAGCACGTCCCTGGGACGGGCGCCATCAGCGGGTCCGACCACGCCGCGGGCCTCCATCTGGTCCACGATGCGCGCGGCCCGGTTGTAGCCGATCTTGAGGTGCCGCTGGATCATCGAGGTACTCGCCTTGCCCGATCGGATGCACAGGGCGACCGCGTCATCGAACAGCGCATCGACATCGGCGTCGTCCAGCCCGCCGGCGCCTCCGCCGGCCTCTTCGCACACGCCCTCGATGTAGGCAGGCTCGCGCTGGTCGCGCAGACAGTCAAGGACGCGCTCGGTCTCGGCGTCAGACGCGAACGCGCCGTGGACCCGGATGATGTCGCCGGCGTTCGGCAAGTACAGCATGTCACCACGCCCCAACAGCGCCTCCGCGCCGATGCTGTCGAGCACGGTCCGGGAGTCCGTTCCCGACCGCAGCTTGAACGAGATGCGGGTGGGCAGGTTGCTCTTGATCAGCCCGGTGACAACGTCGACCGAGGGACGCTGCGTGGCGACGATGAGGTGGATGCCGCACGCGCGCGCCATCTGGGTCAGGCGCGCGATGTTCCCCTCGACCTCCTTCTTCGCGACGAGCATCAGATCGGCGAGCTCGTCGATGACGATGACGATGTACGGCAACTTCTCGGGTCGAGGCGGCGTCTTGCCCTCAGGCCAGTCCGGCGGTGCGTAGCGCATGGCCAGCTTGCGGTTCCACTTCTTCCCGGTCGAAGTGACCTTGTCGTTGTAGCCGCTGATGTTCCGGACGTCCCAGCGGGCCAACAGCTCGTACCGGGAGTCCATCTCGCGGCAGGCCCAGGCGAGCGCCGCGGCGGCCAGCTTGGGCTCGGTGACCACCGGGTGCAGCAGGTGCGGGATGTGGTCGTACATCTTGAACTCGAGCTTCTTCGGGTCGACCAGCAGCAGCCGCAGCTCTTCGGGAGTCTTGCGGAACAGCAGCGACATGAGCATGCCGTTGACCCCGACGCTCTTGCCCGAGCCCGTCGTGCCGCCCACCAGCAGGTGCGGCATCTTCGCGAGGTCCGCGACGACGGGCGCGCCCTCGACGTCCTTGCCCAGCACGACCGGCAGCCTCATGTCCGAGTCGCGGAACGCGTTGCTGGCCAGCATCTCGCGCAGGTAGATCGTGAGGCGCTTGTCGCTGGGGATCTCGATTCCGACGACGCCCTTGCCCGGGATAGGCGCGACGATGCGGACCGACAGGGCGCGCAGCCCCATGGCGAGGTCGTCCTGGAGGTTGGCCACCTTCTTGACCGAGATGCCCTTGTCCGGAAGGAACTCGAACGTGGTGACCACGGGGCCGACGCGCACGTCGGTGACCTCACCGGTCACCTTGAACGAGGCCAGGGTCTCCTCGACGGCGTGCGCGAGCTGGCGCAGCTTGGTGGTGTCGATCTCGGCCTGCTGGGCGGGAACCGGGTCGAGCAATGACAACTTCGGCAGCTTGAACACCGTGTTTCGAGCCAACGCTTCGCCGTCGTCGTCGATGCGCTGTTCGAGGAACGCCGCCTTCTGGACGTTGGCCCCGGACTCCGACGGCTTCGCAACGCGGACCGGAGCCGAGACCGGCGTCTTAGCGTTGGAGTCGCCCATGGATTCGTCGATGCCAGGCCGGGTGGGCGCGTCGCGGCTCCCAGTGGTCGATGGGCGCGGAGTGAGCGCGGGGAACATGCCCAGCACCTCGCTGCCGACCGCTGACTCCTCTGTGGGCTGCCACTGCACCTCGCCGAGCGCTCCGGGTCCCGCCGAGACCGCGGTGGACTCCGCGATGGAGGCCGGGGTGAACGCCTCGTCGTCCTCGTCGAGGTCCGAGGGGGAGGTCCAGTCGGAGTCGAGGGAGTCGTCGCCTTCCCGACGTTGCAGCGAACGCGCCATCCGCCGGCCGGTTCGCGCGGTGGCCGCCCCAGTGGACGACGCCACGCTTCGCGCGCTGCCAGCGATGGCGGAGAGCGCAAAGACCGCGCCCCGCTGGCCCACGGCGGCGCCGGAGCGGACCCGCCCACCGAGCCAAGGCAACACCTGCTCGCCCACCCCCACGCCGCGGGAGGCCAGCGCGTGCCAGCGGATCTCGAACAGGACGGTGGCCGCGATCACCGCGGACCCCATCAGCGCCAGCCAGGCCCCTGCAGCCCCGACGATGGAGGTGAGCCCGAGGGACGTCCACGCACCAAGCGCTCCGCCGGGTGCGATGGCATCGCCGGGCCCTAGGGCGAGCTGGGTCATCGCGAGCAGGCTCACCAGTCCGACGCCGGCAGCGGACGCCTTCCCGGGCCCGAGCAGCGGACGGCCGGCGAGCGCGAGCACGCTGCCGACCATGCCGGCGAACGTGAGCCACGCGCCGTAGCCCAGCGTGGAGAACAACAGGTCGGCGACCAACGCGCCGAGCGGGCCGCACGGGTTGGCCACCTCCCCGGCGCCGGGATGCAACGCGGTGGGGTCCGCGCGATCAAAACCGATGAGGGCGACCATCGAGAAGGTGAACCAGAGCAGGGTAGCGAGCAGGATGATCTCCCGCCGGTGGTCTCCAATCACCGTCCCGACGCTGTCCAGCATGGTCGCGCGGCTGCGCGTCGTGGTCTTGCCCACGAAGCCTCCCCTGTCGGCACGACCCTACCACAGGTATTGACGTGTCAGGAACTGACTTGATGTAGCACATCAAGCCCCGAAGCGCTGCGCCGCGACGTCAGTAGACGAACGTGGCCAGTGCCCTACCCTGGACGTCATCGTACTCGACGTTATCGACGTTCGAGGCGCGCTGCTGCCAGCCCATGCCGAGCGTGAAGGACGCCCAGTCACGGAACCAGTAGGACACGTCGCCGTCGACCCGGTTCACCAGATCGGACCGCGTGATGTCGCCGGTGTAGCCCTCAGCGCGAAGCTCGTACCGAACAACCGGCTGCACCGGGCCCAGGCGGGCGTCCAGCTGCGCAAACACCGAGTTGATGTCCTGCACGCTGGTGAAGACGCTGTCCTTGAAGTCGCGGACGTACCCGACGGTGACGTTCGTCCCGGGCCGGTCGGGCGCGCCCTTGGACACGTCGTAGCGGACCTGCGCCGAGAGGAGCAGCCCCTTGATGCCGCTGATCGCCGCAGGCGCGTCTTGCGGATCGGTGTCGTCGAGGTAGACCGCAGTGCCGTAGCCGACCAGCGCCTGGACGAACAGCTTCTCGGTGAACCGACCGTCCACCCCGGCAGTGACCTTGACCTGGTGCGAGTTGGGCAGCGAGATGTCCATACCGACGTCGCTAATCTCGGTGGTGAACACGTTCTGTTCCCACTGATTGAACGCGTAGGTGCCGCGGACCAGAAGCGAAGTACGCGGCAGGAACAACCACTTGAGATCGAGCGCCGGCGTGTAGGTGTGGCGGGAGTTCAGGGCGCGCTCGCCCGTCCTTCCGGGCACCAGGAAGGAATCGAAGGTCCAGCTGGCACCGGGCGCGATCTCGAGCGCGGGGCCCGGGTTGAGCCGCACCACCCCACCGATGTTGTTGCGAAACTGCGACGTGTATGGGAGCTCCGCGTTCTCGGCGTCCGCCCGCCAGTTGGTGAGCGCCACACCCTCCTGAAGGCGCAGTCCCACGGCGCTGCGCCTGAACAGATCGGCACCCGCCGCGACGCCGAACTCGTTGAAACGATCGAGCCCGCTGACGGTGCCCGACACGGCGTCCTCCCCCCGGAACACGAACTTGCGGAGCTGCCACTCGCCACCGGCGGTGAAGCTGTGGTCGTCCGAAGCCACACCGAGCGTGACCCCAGGAGCGACACGCAGGTTGGCCGCCGGCACCGGACCTGCCTCACTGCGGTACACGTTGGTGCGGAACTCGGCGCCCACATCGAGGTCCGGGATGATCTCCACTTCCCCTGCCCGAATGTGGTCGCCCGGTGCAGCCAAAGCCGTCCCGGAAGAGCCACAGAGAGCGGTGAAGATCAACACACCAGACATCAACAACGTCCTGAAGGCCAACAGCCAGTGGGCCCTTATTGGAGGGTGCGGCGAAGGCCGAACCTCAAGCTACAAAAAAGGGCTCACGTCGGGCAAGTCGATGTCGATGTTCAGGTCGTCCAGGCCGTCGACAAAGCCGAGGCCGTCATCCTCGAGATGCGACACCCAGTCCACCAACGTTGTGCCGCTGGCGAGATCCTGATCAGATGCACACCGCTGTGCCTCAGCAAGCAACATCCGCGTCTTGCTGACCGCGACCGCGATCTTCCGGAACTCGTGGCTGGCCTTCTCGCCCTCGGCGCCCGCGATGGACACCGTCATGGACTCTTCTGCACTCTCGCTTACCTGCAGCAGCGCCCGAACCGACGTCAGCCGATTGGAGAGACACTCGATCGCTTCTGCGTCGCTGTCCCTCCGGCCTTGTTCGAGCAGCTTCGTGACCGTCCTCTCGGCCTCCCGTATCTCCTCGTTGGAGTCCTGGGCGTAGGCGATCTTCTCTTGGGGAGAAGTGCTCGCGGTTCGCTCGATCTCGGACGCCACACCGGTGGGCGGACCATCCTGAGCGAGCGCCTCGGCGCCGCCGGCCAGAACTGCCAGGGAGAGCAACAGAAAGACACGCACGGAGTACATAGATCCTCGCTGCACCAGCATTACCGGTGCTCACCCCGATGTCAACCGCTCCGGTACTCAGCCCCTCGATGGTGCAACTCGGCCTGCCGCCTCGCGGCGGAGCGACCGCTATTCCTTTTGCTGGAACACAAAGGGCCAGGACAGGTCGCCGTCGACATCGGCAGGGAACGACCAGCGCCGGATCTTCTGCGTAATGCAGCTCGCAAGTTCGGCATCGCCCGTGGTGTTGGCAACCACGTACGGCGCGCCCGAGACGGAGCCACCGGACACCGTCCACCCCACCTCGATGCGCCCCCCGAGGGTCGGAACAGTCTTCAGGCGCTTCTCATAGCAGTAGGTGAGCTGACCCGAGTACTTCCGGACCACACCCTTGATGGCGCTCTCGTCGCCGGAGGCATCGATCTGGCCGGACTGCGCGGTGACCCGAGGCTTGAGGGTGACCACGGGGCCTGACACGCTGGCGGCCTGCCCCCCCCCGACGCCCTTCAGATCACCGATGTCGGCGCTGTCGTTTCCGCCAGCGCGCCCCTCGCGGAGCCCGGCATCACCCGAGTTGAGCGTCACACCAGCGGTCTGATCCAGCGCCTTGTCGATGTCGCCCAGGCCCAGCTCATCATCCGAGAACAGGTTCTCGACGACGCCTCCCTGGGACTCGCCAGTGGTGCCGATGATCTTGAGAAGGAGGGGAGAGTTGGCGATCAGCTCGGCCTTCTTCTCCTCCTCCTCCTGGATCTGTTGAGCCTCGGACTTGGGCTCTTCCTTGTCCTTGTCGCCGTGAACGGTGGGCTCGGGGACCTCCTCGACCTCGCGCTCGATGGCCGTTCCGTCCACCTCCTCCGGCTCGACGACCACCTCCTCAGGTACGGGAGGCTCCTCTGCCAGCACGATCTTCGCGAAGCGATCCGGAATGTCGGTGAGGGTGACTTCCCGCACGGGGGTGTTCCACACCCAGATCACCAGCACCATCGCAAGCGCAGACCAGATGGCGAGGAACCCGAGGAACACGGGATCGTCGTCTTCGATCAGACGCGGGCGGAAGTCCATCTGTTGGATGGGCCTGACGGCGGTGACCGGAGGCGGCGCGACGAACTGAAACAGGACGGTGACGTCCTGGATCTTGATCTTGCCACGATCCTGCTCCGCCAGTGGCAGCTGCATCGTGTCGCCCTTGCGGCTGACAGACGGATCTCCAGCCATCTTCTGCAGCGCCACCACGGCGCCGCCCGACGAGATCTTGCCCTTCATCTTGTCGGTGAACTGCAGCGAGTAGCCCCGTCCCGCCGAGCGGAACAGGACGAAGTCAGCGCTAGGAGGTTGCGCCTTGGGGAGCACAAAGGTGTTCTTGGCGGACTCGCCGACCGAGACGGACTCCCCCGCCTTGATCAGTCGTTCCTGGACGATCTTGCCGTCCTGAATCACACCGATGCGGAGTACCTTTGCTTGGCGCGCTTGCGAAGCCATGAATCAGGTCTCCGGAGCCCTGGTCAACAGCGAGTCGGACGAGAGCCACCCCAAGCAAGGGCGGTCGACATCCGTACCTTCGAACACTCTGACCATCGGTCCCCGTTCCGGTTCACTGTTGAGACTATTTTCTCGGCGGCTCAGAAGCGGGCTCTTGAGTACCGCGCTGACGATACGATAGACCGAGCGAGGTCGGCCTGACAAGGAAGTAACGCGTGTGGCGTAGGGGGAAAGAAGGCTTGTTCGTTCCTGTCAGATGGCGGGAGAAACGAGCCCAGCCGACGCGCCCTTGCAGCATTCTGACGAAACGGGCGGCACGCCGCTCGAGAGTGACCCGGTCCTCTACCCGCGGCTTGACCGCCAGAGCCGATCGCGTCCCCAGAAGCAGGAGCGGCGCGCCAGCCATCCGGCCGACGCGCCCCCAGGCGCCCGAGGCGACCGACTTTATGGACGGTCAGGTGCCGCCGCCCTTGATGACGACGAAGCGGAAGTTCCCGAACTGCGCCTGGCCCGCGGTGAACATGATCTCTCGAACCACCGAGAACGGCATCCGCTTGTCGATCTGCAGCAGGATTTCGCCCTTGAAGTCGTAGTTGTCGCTGCCTGCGCGAGCACCGAGGTCCTTCGCGGTCTCGGCCTTCTCGAGCAGCACTTCGTAGAGCTTGGAGACCAGCTGGCCACGCTTCTCGTCCAAGGGGACGGCGAGCTCTGGCTCCCCCGTCTCCTCCGACGTGATCTCGGTGAGGTCGAGCACCCACGCACCGTCCACCACGACATCCTTGCGGGACACCACGACATTGACCGCGAGCTTGGGCGTCTTCTCGGCGCTGGACAGTGGGATCTGCAGATCATCACTCGCAGCGACCGAGAGGTCGTCTGTCTGGTAGCTCTTGAGCAGGAAGACCAGGATGATGGTCATCATGTCCATCATCGAGGTGATCGTCAGCCCAGCGTCCTGGGGAGAGCGGCGCGACTTTTTCTTACCCATTGTGGGGCCTCACTGTGCGCCACCGGCGATGACGACGAACGGGAAGAGCTCCCGGTTGCCGGCTCCGTCGACGGTGTCGGGGTCTTCACGGGTGGCGTCCATCGTGCGCACCAGGACCTCGTAAGGAACCTGGGACTCGGGGACGAGGATGACGTTCTGCTCGTCTTCCCAGCTGTCCTTGATCTGAACCAGGAGCCGCGTGAGCTCCTTGATGTCGTATGCCTCAGGTGTGGGGCAGTTCGGCTTCGTACAGGGGATCGTCGCCCCCTTCTCTTCGCCCTCTGGCTTGAGCGTGGCATCGCCGCCCATCACCGTAAAGCCCTCGTCGGTGATCGCCACCGACAAGTTCAGCGGCTCCTCATCGTCCTGCTCCTCCGGAGGCGGAGGCTGTCCGATTGCCGGCAGCGTCGAGTCGATCGCCGCGAGGCTCACGAAGGATGAAGCCATCAGCAAGAACGGAATCAGGATCGTGACGAGGTTCATGATGGGCACCAGGTCGAGCTCATCGGCCTGTGTGCCCCGCTTCCCCTTGCCGGCCATGCTGGCTCCAGAGAGAGAGAGAGAGAAGAGAGAGAGATGAAGAAGAAGTGGTGCTACCTCGCTCGAAGGCGAAGTGCCTAGGAGCCGGCCGCCGCCTCTTCCTTGAGCGTGCCACGACGACGAGCAGTGAGCAGGTTGACCGTCTTCAGGCCGTACTGGTCGATGTCGTCGAGGATCTTGTTCGACCGGTTGGTGATGTAGCTATGCAGCACCAGCGTCGGGATGGCGACCATCAGACCACCAGCGGTGGTGAACATGGCGACCGAGATGCCCTGGGCAAGCAGTGTCTGCTTGGTCTCGGCGGAGGCCTTGGCCACCGCGTTGAACGCCAGGATGAGGCCCATGATGGTGCCGAGGAGACCGGTCAGCGTCGCGATGTTGGCGAGCATCGCCAGGTAGGGCGTACGCTTGTTGATCTGCGGACCGACCTCCAGGGTGGCCTCGTCGATCGCGTTCTCGATCTCCTTCTCGGTCCGGTTGGCCCGCGTCAGGCCGCCCTTGACAACCCGCGGGAGCGCCGCGTGGGGCTCCGCGTTGCAGAGCTTGATGGCTCGGTCGATGTTGTTGGCCATGATCAGCTTCTGGATCTGGGCCATGAACGCCGTTGCATTGATGTTCGCGCGGAACACAATGTAGAAGAGCCGCTCGAACGCGATCGCCATGGCGAACACGCCGACGGCGAGAATGACGAACATGAAGGGCCCGCCGCCCTTGAACATGGTGATCGGATCGACCATTGCTGTCCTCCAAATTTCGTGAAGATGGGCGACCTCGAACCGATCCAGGTCTAGTGCCCGCTAGAGTTGCGAATCTACTCTTCCAGCTCCGAATGGTCAGCGCAGGAGTGTCAGGAGCCTGTCAGGCTTCCATCTGACGCCCCGCAACACCCGGGGTTCGTCAACAGTACGTCAGGCCCCAAGCGGCCGCACGAGATCAGAACGGAGGCTTCTCGACGGAGCGGAGAATCTTGTCCAGGAAGGACTCATCGAGCTTGAGCTCGTAGGTTTTGTTCAGGTTCTCCCGAGAGATCACCACCGTGATCTCCGGTCGAAGCACCTCGCCTTTGATGACGAGGAACTCGCCCTCCCCCGCGTCTTGCGCGCCCGAGACGATGGGCAACACGAGCAACAGAGCGGTGGCGAGGAGGCGGTGGGCGCGCATGAAGACTCCTTACTGGCCAGGAGGGGACAAGGGCATCAGCTCGGCCGGGGGGGGATCGGACTCCTCGGGCGCCGGCGCGGGAGCGTCGGGAGCCGGCGCTTGCTCGGCATCGCGCAGGACCTGCTCCTTGCGCTTGCGCTCTTCTTCGCGCTCCTTGCGCTCCGCCTCGGCCTTCACCCTGCGTGCAGCCCGGTCCTGTTCCTTCTGCACCGCCTTGATGTGCGTCTGGGCGAGCTCGCGATCCGATCCGCCGGCGGCGATGTACCGGTTGAACGCAGCCACGGCGCCGTCATAGTCCTTCTCGTAGTCCCCGAGCAAGATCCCGAGGTTGAAGTGCGGATCGGGACCAGCTGGGCGAAGCGCGAGCGCGCGCTCGTAGGCCGTCTTGGCCTCGGCGAGTCGACCGACGCCCCGGTAGGCCACACCGAGGTTCAGCTGCACGTCCGCGTTGTCCGGCGCCTCCGCGGCGGCGGACTCCAGCAGCGGGACCGTGTCGCCGTAGTTCCGGTCGTCCATGTAGACCCGAGAGAGGTACACCAGTGCGGGAACCAAGCCGGGGTCGAGCTCGACGGCACGCCGGAGCTCCTGTGTGGCCGCCGGGACGTTTCCATCCAAGTAGAACGACCAGCCGAGGTTGGTGTGCAGGTACGCGTTGTTGTCCGCGCCTTCCACCGACTGCAGCGCCTTCTGCAGGATGAAGCGCGCGAGCGTGGTGTCGCCCTTGTCGAGGTAGGCAAGCGAGAAGTTGTTGTAGACGCCGAGCGAGTTCGCGTTGACTCTCAGCGCCGCCTTGGACTCATCGATCGCCGCGTCGGACTGGCCCTGTGCTCGCAGCGCGGCGACCAGCGCGACCCGCAGGGGCATGAACTCGGGGGCACCGTCTATCCCGGCACGGAAGGTCGAGATGGCGGCGTCGACCGCGCCCTGCTGCTGCTGCACACTCCCCAGGAGCAGCCAAGCGTCGCCATCATCGGGCTGTGCTGCCACCAACGCCTGGGCGTTGCTCGCCGCTCTGTCCAGCGCACCCAGCGCCCGGTGGGCCACCCCCAGGTTGAAGCGTGCGGTGCCGGATGTGTCCTCGACTGCGAGCCCATCGAGCAGGCGGACCGCCTGCGTCAGGTTGACCTGCCCCCCGGCCTCGATCATCGAGACCGCCTCATTCACCCGCGCATGCAGCGGATCCTTGGCCGTCATGACGGAGACGATCGGCGGCGGACCACCCGGGTTGGCTCCGGGCGCGGATGCCGGCGACTGCGGCGCCGCCTTGGGGAAGCACGCTCCCAGCAGCAAGGCACACACAACCGCAAGGCGTTCCGAGTGCAGCATCATTGTGCCCCCTCACCCGAACCGGCGTCCATCCGCCGCGGCGCGACTTCTACCGGGATCTCAGAGCGGGAGCCGCCCTCGATCTCCCGCTTGACGTCCGGGAAGTCCCCCGGTCGCCGACGATTCAGCTCGGTGAGCGCCTGGTCGATGTAGGCCGAGTGCCGCTTGCGCGCTCGCGCGGCATCCACGAGCTCGGTCAGGCGCTTGATGCCAACGTCTTCGAGTTCGTAGTACTGCGGAAACACCTGCTCCTGCAGAATGTCCTCGTACTGCCAGCAGTCTTCCTCGGACAGCGACGGCGGACACTTGATCGAGAGCCCCAGGTCGGCCAGATACAGCACCGCACGCGCCTGCATCAACAACGCCCCCGAGTTGAACTCGAAGTTCTGGTACTTGGCGAGGAACGCTTTTGCCTGACCCTCGAGGCCCTTGAGCTCCGCCGGCTTGGTCTCGTTGAGGATCACCGAGTCCTTGTTCTCGTTGCCGGTGAGCGCATCGCCGCTGTACTCGGCGAACAGCGCCTCGAGTCGCGGGAAATCCGCCTGGGCTGCGTAGCGGTGCCCGTTGGCACCGATCGGCTGCTTCGCCTGTGCGAACCGATCGAAGGTGTCGATGATCGCCTGGTTCTGCCGGCGAATGGTCCACGCCTTCGACCCATTGCGCTGGTACAGCGACAGCAGCCGGGACTGCGCCTCGATCACGTGGTCGGCGCTCTCGTTGGGGTACTTGCCCAGGTACCGCTTGTAGAAAGCGATGGCCTTGTCGTCGTCGACCGCCTCCCACTGCTCTCCGGCGAGCCACAGGATGTCCTCCCGGTCTTCCTGCCCCGGGTAGTCCCGCTCATACGCCTCAAAACCGCGCGCGGCCTCCTCGTGCCGCCCGAGACCGATCAGCAGGAACGACCGGTTGAACTGCGCGTCCGCCCGCTCGGCCTCCGTGGCGTCCGGGTGCTGGAGCAGCCGATCGTAGAACAACTCGGCCTTCTGCAGATCGAACGCCGCTTCGTAGTTAGCCGCAATCCGGAAGAACAGGCCCTTGGACCGCTTGTCCTCGGGGTAGTCCGCGACGAACTGCTCGTACAGGGCGTTGGACCGCTCGACCTTGCCCGCCTGTTGGTAGTAGAACGCCGCATTGTACAAAGCGTCCGCCTCGAACTCGGAGTTCGGGAACTCCTCGCGGAACTGAAGGAACTCCTCCGCCGTTGCCAGGGGGTTGCCCGCCTCGGCGGACTCCAGCGCGAGCTTGAAGGTGGTGCCCTCGAGGGTGCCCTGGAAGCGCTCGGGGTCGACCGTGGTGGGCGGACCCGGCGGGTTGACCGTGAACCGCTTCGTGGACGCCCGCACCTGCGCGAGGTCGCCCTCGGCGAGGTAGCTGTCGACCAGCAGGCCCGCCGCGTAGTTGGACTCGATGGCTCTCGGGAAGGCGGAGATCAGCGCCTCGAAGCGCTCGCGAGCCGCCGGATAATCCCCGTGGTAGAACATTATCTGCCCGATCAGGTACATCAGTGAGGGCCGCTTCTCACCGACCTCCTGCTGGTAGTCACCGAGGTCTGGGTCCGCCGTGGGACCGAACGTGTGCGAGACCACCGCGTCGGCCGCCTCGATGAACGCGGTCCGATCGGCGGACAAGGTGTACACGTCGATGGTGTTGCCGTGTGTCTCGTACGTGCGGGCGATCGTAGCGGGCTCGGGGACCCGGTCCGGCTCGTGACCCAGGTTGAGCATCGCTTGGTAGCGAACGTCCATCGCCGAGTACAGCGCGGCGTCGCCGTAGGGGTGGTGCCCCGCGCTGCGTGTCAGCGAGTCGAACTCCGCCAACGCGTCGGCGTGGCGTCCACCCATCTTCAGCGAGTCCGCCAAGTACCACTGCTGTTTGTAGTAGTCATCGGAGATGGGGAACCGCTCGAGGTATTCCTCGTATTTGGCCGCAGCCAGCGCGAAGTCCGCCGGATCTCCCGACTCCTGGGCGCGGACCCGGTACTCGATCGCGACGTCGAGCAGCGAGCTCTCAAGGAACGACAGCGCGACCTCGAGCGACTCGGGATCGTTGCGGTTTGCCTCCCACCAGGGCGAGCCCTCGCTGTACCGCTGGATGAACGCGAGCCGCGCGTCTCCCGCTTTGGCGAGGTCGCGCGCCAAGGACGTCTGGTACAGGCCGATCAGGTCGATCTGGTGCCGCGGGTTGCTGCCCTCGAGGACCCAGCGTGGATCGAGCTGGAGCAGCTCGTATGTCGCGATGGCCTCCTCGGGGCGCGTGTAGCGGATCAGGACGTCAGCCAGCCCTTCAAAGACCTCCCGCTCATACGCGCGGGGCCCGATCTGGCTGAAGTACCGCTGCCCGATCTCGTGGGCATCGCGGTCCTCGTCGTACCCGAGGTCGGCGAAAGAGAACGCCATGAACCGGCGTGCATCCGGCGCGAAGGGCGACTCGCGCCCAGAGTCCAGCCTGGACTGCTGGGAGATGTCGAGCAGCTCGGTGAACAGGCGCAGCGACTCGTCGAACGCGTTGAGCTTGTAGTGCGCCCAGGCCAGCTGGTAGAGGCCTTCCATGTAGTACTTGGACGCATCGCCCTTGGAGTACACTGCCTCGTACGATGCGATGGCCAGGTCGAAGTCGTTGTCGCCGAACGCGAAGTTGCCCAGGAACAGGTACGAGCGATCTGCCAGCTCGGAGTCCGGCACCACACGGACCAGATCCGCGAACGCGGTGCGCGCCAGCATCGGGTCGTACTGGACGTTGTTCACGTCGTTGTAGACGAATCCGAGCATGACGTAGGTGCCATCGAGCCGCTCGTAGCGATCGGCCGGCGGCAGCGCGAGGTTGTCCTCGATGATCCGTAGGTACATGTCGAGCGGCTTGGCGAGGTCCCGCTTCGGGCCGACCCCCAGCGCCTCGAGATCCTCGATCGGCGTGTTTGGATCGTTCAGCCGCGCGAAGTAGGCGTCCGCCTCCTCGACCCACGACTCGGTGGCCTGCTCGAAGTACAGGTCGGCCAGCCGAAAGCGAACGTGCGACGCGTACGGCGCGCCTGGGTAGCGCCCCAAGAACCGCTCGAAGCGCTGGACCGCCAGCTCACGCTGCCCGTTCTCCGTGACCTCGAGATCGGCGATGAGCGTGTCGTAGCCACCGACGAGCCGTTCCCGCTCCTCGCCGCGACGCAGCTCCATGTAGGACCGCGTGTCCCCGTCGAGCTCTTCCATGCGCTCTTTGAACCGATCGCGCGCACGCCGGAACGAATCGAGCTCCGCGGGAGCCACCTCATCAGCGCGCTCGGACTCCGCGTGCTGCGCGAACGCCGGCGGCATCCATGCCAGGGCCAACAGAGCGGCCAGTCCGGTGAGAGAGCGGCTCATGGCGCCTCCCCCAGCTTCTCCTCAATGAGCCGGAATCTGGACTCCAGATCAACCAGCAGCAACTCCCGCTCGTTTCGCACCCGGGTCAACTCGTCCGAGACCTCGAGCTTCTGCGCCCAGTAGACATCGACGATGCCCATGTCGGCCTTGAGGACCGAGTCCGCAAAGAAGTCTTCGAGACGGCCAAACCCGTCGCGCGTGAGGTCGAGCGACACCGTGCGCGCCGCTGCCATGGTGCCGCCATGGTCGGCCCGCTGCTGCGCCACGTCGGTCACCTCTCGCTCGAAACGTCTCTGGATCTTGCCGATCTCGGAACCCTCCACACGGGACACGGCCTCGATGACGTGCCCCAGCCGTTCGTGGCTGTCAGCCATCGAGCGGTCCGCTGCGTCGATCTGCTCGCCGCGAAGCTGTCCGGGCCCCTGTGGTCGCGCGCGGCTGTAGTCCGCGGCGAGCCCCACGATCTTGCGGTGGAGCGCCTCCGTCGCAGACGGGTCGACCGTGTCGAACACCGCGGGGACCACCATCGCGGAGAGTTGCTGCTCGATGTCTTGCAGCTTCGAGCGGCTCTGGCCCAGCTCGACCTCGAGGACCGCCGCTTCGATGTCGACCTGTTCGCGCATGGCCTCGTCCAGCGTGGATGCCGACGCCAGCCGTCGGCGCAGACCCGACAGGCCCACCTCGGCGACATCGGCGTCGCGCGCGGCGTTCTCCGCCTCCACCCGCAGGGTGTGCACCCGCCGCTCGTAGCCCTCGAGCGCCGTGCGCGCCGAAGCCAGCTCAGCCTCCGTGACGGCCAACTCGGCCTCGAGCGCGCCGCGGCGGTCGGCGAGACCCGGGAGCAGCGCGTGCACACCCGGGTCGGAGAGGGTGCCGAGCCACCCACTGTGCGCCGACATGAGCCGAAGCCGCTCGCGCAGCGTGTCCGTTCGCAGCTGCATGCCTTCGAGACGAATGCCCTCGTACGAGCCCATGGCGCCGGACCCCTGCACGATCGTACGAAGCTCGGTGATCAGGCGCTCGGAGACAGAGATATCGCGCTGCTGCATGCTGAGGTCGCGAAACACGCGCATCGCACGACCCAGCTCGGGATCGTTCCGCATCATCGCCACCGCGTAGGTGGGCAGGTCGCCAACACCGTCCTCGGTCTCGAGCACCTGTCGCAGCTCGGCATCCGCGCTGGACCCAGGGAGCGCCAGCGAGGCGAACCGCCGCTGCACGGGCGTGTACTCCGTGATGACCTGCTCGTAGGCCTCCAGTGCGTCCGCCCAGTTGGACTCCTGGAAGTTCAGGTGTCCCTGGAGGAGCTTCAGCTGGGCCGCGAACTCGTGATCGGGGAACGCCAGCAGGAAGATCTCGACGTTGTTGAGCGCATCCCGCCACCGCTCGCGCCGGATCGAGGTCCACACCACCTCATAGAGCATGTCGGCCTGATAGTCGCTGTCCCCACCGATGCGGTTGTAGTAGTCCGACGCTTGGAAGTAGTCCTCGAGGTGGTAGTTGATCCGCCCGAGTGCCAGCAACGCATGGTCGAGCACCTGGCGATCTTCTGCGGTCGTGACCGACAGCTCCACGACGCGGCGGAACCGCCCGGCTGCATCGTCCAGCCGACCCCCTCGGACCGCCATGACCCCGAGGAAGTACTGGGCCCGGCCGTAGAAAGAGCTCTCGGCGGGCACGCTCTCGAACTGTTCCTGGGCGGCGGCGTACTGATCCTGCAGGTAGAACGACTTGGCCAACGAGTAGGTGATCAGCCCGGTGGGGCGCACGTTACCGGGCACAACCTCGGCGTCGTACAGCGCGCGAAACGACGCGCTGTCCCCCGCTGCTGCATACAGCTCGAGCAGCCGTCGGACCGCGTCGTCGCGGAACGGATGGGCGGCCTCGTCGACGATGACCTGAAAGCGGGTGGCTGCCGTGCGGTAGTTCTCGAGCCCCACGAGGGCCTCGGCGAGGTACCACTCCGCGTCGCGATGCAGGCCGGCGTCCGCGAGTGCCCCCGTGGTCACCAGCGCGAAGAAGCCTTCCGCCGCCGGGCCGAACTCCCCGATCAGGTGCAAGAAGAGGTTGTCCTGGAAGCGGATCACCGCCTCGGACTCCGTGAGGAATGCGCCCGGGCGCGTCTCGCCTTCGAGCTCGGCAACGCGCATCGCGATCTGCGTTGCCCGGGCGTCGACCTCATCGACCGCGTCGGACCGAGGCGCAGCGAGAGCGACCACCGGAGACAGCAGTCCGAGCAGCGCAGCGCACGCAACACCAGCAGTAGTAGTGGGCTGGTACCGTCGGGCGACCGCCCGAAGCACCCCGTTGAACGGCATCACTCCTCTCTAAACGTCTCTTTACGCTCGTCGTACTGGATCGTTGGGCGTTCCACGAAGTTTCGCAGTCCGCCGCGACTGTCGGCGATCACTCGGATGAGGGAGAGCTTCCCGTCCTCGACATCGAACGAGTACGAGGACTGCACCTTGAACTCATACGACCGCAGGTAGCTGAAGATCTTGTAGCCCTTGCCCCGAAGGGTGAGGTTGACCTGCAGGTTGTGGGACCCAGGGGGGACCGTCTGCTCGTGGACCTTGATCTCGCGAACGGAGTCGAGCGTGCCGCCGGGATCGACCTTCGAGAACACGTTCTTGCCGTTCAAGAAGTACTGCACGGACTCCATCGAGTAGCCGCCGCCGAGCTTGTTCACGTGCCACACAACGACCCGCGAGCCCGAAGCGGCAGCGTCGATCACCAGCTCTTTGAGGAGCTTGAGCGTGGCCTTGGAGCGAAACACGCGCTCCTTGAGGTTGGACACGTCCTCCTCGACCGTCCGCAGCTCCCGCCGAAACTCCGAGCCTGCCTGCGCACCGTCATCGTCGACCACCGCGGCCGCCTGGACGGCCGGGACTTCCTCCGCCGGTGAAGCAGCCGGTTCTTGTGCGACTGCGACACTTCCGAAAACGGAGAGGAGGGCGATACCCGCCGCCATCCGAGCAATATTCATGGGGCTCCATCCAGCAGGCGAGTGTCCGCACACGCACGTATCCCGCAGTTACACGCTGCGTTGCGGTTATATCGCTGGCGCGTTTTCGGTGTCAAACCACGGCTCCTGGGCGGGGTCGATCGGGGGCGGGCTGACCCAGCGTAGCGCACGTGCGGACGTCAATCGGCACCCTCGGCGCCCATCTTGAAGATCAATCGGGCAAAAGAGTCATGCACTTGGCGCACCATCGAGGCGCGTGTGTCACTTCCGTAGTTGGTCATGAAAGCGAAGGCGTAGCGCCGCCCGTTGTCGCTGTCGAGGTACCCCGTGAGGCAATGGACGCCGTCGATGGTACCCGTCTTGCCGCGCAGCCGTCCCGGCTCGTCCCGCAATCGCTTCCACAGCGTGCCATCGACCCCGCCGATCGCGAGCGATCCCATGAACTCCGAGCCGACCTGCGGGTCGCGCGCCATGTCCATCAGGACCGCCGTGAGCGCGGACGGCGCGATCTTCGCCTCGCGGGACAGTCCGCTGCCGTTGACCAACACCGAGCCCTCGCTGGGGACGCCCAGCGAGCTCAGGTACGCCTCAACCACCCGCAGTCCCGCCTCGGTGCTGCCCTCGCCCTCGACCTCCGCACCGAGGGTCCGCAGGATCTGCTCGGCTTGGAAGTTGAGCGAGTACTTGTTCATGTCCATCAGGATGGACCCGAGCGTCAGCGACGGTACGTGGACCAGCAGCTTGCTGTCCGCCGGGGTTCTCCCCTTCCGCCACCGGCCCGTGACCTTGATGCCCTGGGCCTCCATCTGCTTCTCGAAGGCCGAGGCGAAGTGCGCCGCGGGATCCGCCACGGTGCGGCGGATGGTCGCGCGCCGTGTGCCGGCGGGGACCGAACCCCGGACCACGAACCGGGTCCCGTCCTCCTTGATGACCCGGGTGACCTCGATCCAGCTGCGACTGCCCAATGCGCCCGTACGCGTCTGGTTGTCGACCGTGACGTAGCCAGCGCTCGGGGTCTCGAGGTTGACCCGCGCGGCCGCGCCCACCTCCGCTCCGGGACCGACCACCAAGACCGCGACGTTCATGTCGAGGGACAGCGCTGAGAGCGTGGAGAAGTACGTGGGACCCACCTTGAGGTCCGCTGGCTTGTTCCAGCCGGGCAGCTGCGCGCCTCCACTGTGGAACGAGTCGTCGAACACGACACTGCCCTCTACCCTCTTGACCCCCATCAACTTCAGGTCGAGCACCATCTTCCACAGCTTCTCCACGACGAACGTGGGATCGCCGTGGCCCTTGACGTACACGTTGCCGCGCAGGACCCCGGCCGGGTCGATCTCGGCCTCGGCGTTCATGTACACGTTGGTGCTGAAGCGGTAGCTGGGACCCAGCATCTTGAGCGCCGTGGCCGAGGTGACGACCTTCATGGTGGACGCCGGGTTCATCGCGAGATCCCCGCCGCGGTTGAACACCTCCTCGCCCGACGTCACGTCCACGATGTGCAGACCGACGCGCGCCTTGCGGAACAGCCAGCTGCCCGTGACGCTCTCCAACAGCTCGTCGAGCGACTCGGGCGGCGCCGGTCGGGTCGCCAACGCTCCCTGCGGCGACTCGGGCGGCGGACGCACCGTGTCGGGGCGGTCCTCTGCCTGAGCCGGCAAGGCCAGGAGCAGCGCCAGCAGGGCAGCGCGCAGCATGAAGGCTCCAAGGGACGGGGGGCACAGGCCGTAAGATGCATCATAGGCGACGGCGACGACGGGTGTGACACAATGCGCACTTGGACGGAGGGCGTTTCTTGTCTCAGCTGGCCGCAGCGGTCTGGTTCGGCGCATCGATTGCGGCAGCACAGGGTCTCGACACCCACCGCCCCTTCTTGCCCTCCGTCGGGGTCGCAACGGAGGGGGGACCCGGGAGCATCTGGGTCAACCCGGCCAACCTCGCATACGACCCCGATCGCCGCTACGGCGTGTACTACTCGCGGCGCTCCGCAGACGATCTGGACTCTCTGGCCGCTGTGATCGGGGTCGAGGGGCTGTCACTGGGCGTGCACAACCGGTCCCGACCCAGCGGCGACGACATCCTCTCGGACTGGTCGCTCGACTACGGAACCAGCATCGCCCTGCCGCGGCGACTCGCCGTCGGGCTGACGGTGTCCTGGGCGTTCATCGACGGCGGCACCAACTTCCTCGCCTACGACGCCGGCCTGTCCTGGCGACCCCAGCCCTGGTTCGGGATCTCGGCCGCGGCGCAGAACGTGGGAGGCCCCGATCCTGCTGGCGCGGCGCGTCCACGCACCGCGGCCGGGATCGCCGTACGCCCGTTCGGCGACCTCGCGATCCTGGGCGCAGAGTTCGCGCGCACGTTCACCACCACCCCGAGCGTCGACCCCATCGATCGCGACGTGCTCTCCGCGAACCTGCGCGTGCGACCCATCGAGGGCCTGTTCGTCCGCGGGGGCGTGAACACAGAGCTGCTCGATACCCGGATCGGGCCCGTCACCGTCGGCGCTGGGATCGAGCTGTACCTGGGCGGCGTCGGCGTCGGCGGCCACCTCGCGACCGACCAAGACGGAGACACCGTGTCCACCGGTTGGATCGGCACCGACGAGCCCGGCGAGTCGCTGGTGCGGCGCGGCCGACGGGTCAACGCGCTCGAGCTCGAGGGCAGTACCGCCTACACCGCGCCTTTCGCGCTGTTCAGCGAGAACTCGCCGACCTGGCTCGAGACGCTGGAGCTGCTGCGCGACGCCGAGGAGGACCCCGGCTTGCGCGGGCTCGTGCTGACGCTGGACGACACCGCGATGTCGTTCGCGCAGTACCGCGAGCTCCGCACGCGCGTCGAGCGACTGGAAGAGGCCGACAAGCGCGTGCTCGTCTACCTCCCCAGCGGAGCGGGCAACGGGGCTGTGCTCGTCGCGTCCGCCGCGAGCTTCATCGCGCTGCACCCTGCGGCCCACCTCGAGCTGGTCGGAGTGTCGGTCGAGCTCACCCACCTGCGCGGCCTGCTCGACATCGTCGGGGTCGCGCCCCAGTTCGTGCGGCGCGGGCAGTACAAATCGGGCCCAGAGACGTACACCCACCCCGAGCCATCCGCCGCCAACCTCGAGATGCAGGGCGTCCTCCTCGACGACCTGTTCGGCGCACTGGTCACTGGCATCGCGACCGGACGGGGGGTTGAAGAGGACACCGTCCGTCAGTGGATCGACGGGGGGCCGTACGCGAGCCAGGAAGCGCTCGACGCCGGGATCGTCGACGCGCTGCTGTACCCCGACCAACTCAGCGACGCGCTCGAGCGCATCCACGGCGGGTCGGTCGCAGGCTCCAACCTGCTGTCCAAGCCGCGCCCGCACTCGGCCTGGGAGGACCCCAAGCAGCTCGCCATCGTGTACATCGACGCACCGATCGTTCGCGGATCGTCATCGAACGGGGGCCTGTTCTCGGGGCGCCGCGCGGGGTCTGACTCCATCGTGCGCGCGCTCGAGCGCGCCGACGGCGACCCGCAGGTGCGTGCGGTGGTGATTCGGGTCGACAGCCCCGGCGGCTCGTCGCTCGCGTCCGACGAGATCGCGCGCGCCGTGCAACGCGTGTCCGAGGGCGGCAAGCCGGTGGTGGTCTCCATGGGAGGGGTCGCCGCCTCCGGTGGCTACTACGTCTCCGCGGGCGCCGACGCGATCTGGGCCGAGCCGGAGACGGTGACGGGGTCCATCGGGGTCTTCGCCGGGAAGTTCTCGGCCAGTGGCCTGCAGAAGGCTCTGGGCGTGCACACCACCCAGCTACAGCGCGGCCGCAACGCCGGAATGAACTCGCTGAGCCGTCCCTGGGACGAGGCGCAGCGCGACCGGATGCAAGCGCTGATCGACCACACCTACGCGCAGTTCAAGGAGCGCGTCGCGCACGGGCGCGACATGGAACCATCGGCGGTCGAGGCTGTCGCGCGAGGACGGGTCTGGTCCGGACAGCGCGCCGCGGAGCTCGGGCTGGTCGACCACATCGGTGGCTTCCAGGAGGCGATCGCAGACGCGAGACAACGCGCCGGGATCCCCCCCACTGCCAAGGTCGGCCTCGTGACGTACACGCGCTCCGGCAGCCTGTTCGACGGCCTGGTTCCCTCCCTGATCCAGTCCGTGGCCGCGGCGCGGAAGCGGCATGCCGACGCCCAGCTCGAGCCGCTGTCGAGCGCGCTCGACCGCATCGGCCCGATTCTCCTGCAGCTGCAGTTCCCCTCGGAGACGGTGTGGATGATGGACCCGTGGACACTCCAGGTCTCCCCTCCGTGAGCGGCAAGGCGCGCATCCTGGTCGTTGACGACGACCGCGCCGTGCGCACGGCGCTGCAGGTCAACCTGTCCAAGCACGGGATGCACGTCACCCTGGCCAAGCGCGTCGACGAGGCGCTCGGGGCGCTGCACAGCTCTCCGTTCGACGCAATCCTGACCGATGTGAAGATGCCGGGCGCCACCGGAATCGAGCTGCTCGAGAAGGTGCGGGAGGCCTGGCCGAACACCCCCGTGATCGTGATGACCGGGTACGGCTCGGTGTCGGACGCGGTCGTGGCGATGAAGGCCGGCGCCGCGGACTACCTCATCAAGCCGGTCAGCAAGGACGAGCTCCTGGTCGTCATCGGGCGCGCGCTGGAGCAACGCTCGCTGCGGGCCGAGCTGATGATGCTCCGCCGCGAGGTCGACGACCGCTACGGCTTCGAGAACCTGATCGGCGCGACGCCGTCCATGCTCTCGCTGTACGACGAGGTGGCCGCCGTCGCCGACACCTCGGCGACCGTCTTGCTGGTCGGCCCCACCGGAACCGGAAAGGAGCTGCTGGCGCACGCGATTCACCACCGCAGCCGGCGGTCCACGGCGCCGTACGTGCGCGTGAACTGCGCCGCCATTCCCGAATCGCTCCTGGAGAGCGAGCTGTTCGGGCACGAGAAAGGCGCCTTCACCGGCGCCATCCGGCAGCATCACGGCAAGTTCGAGCAGGCGGATGGCGGCACGCTCCTCCTCGACGAGATCGGGGAGATCAACCCGTTCATGCAGGTCAAGCTGCTCCGGGTCCTCGAGAACGGGGAGTTCCAGCGGGTGGGCGGCACCGGAACATCGCAGGTCGACGTCCGGGTCATCGCCGCGACCAACCAGGACCTGGCGCACCTGGTGCGCGAGAAGCGCTTTCGGTCCGACCTGTTCTACCGACTCAACGTGGTGACACTGGAGGTCCCACCGCTGTCCGAGCGGCGCGCAGACATCCCACTGCTTGTCGACCACTTCCTCACCAAATACGCGACCCGCAACGACCGTCCCGTGCCGAGAATGGGCCGCAACCAGATAGAGCGGCTGATGGCGTACGACTGGCCCGGGAACGTGCGGCAGCTCGAGCACGCGATCGAGCGCGCCGTGATCCTCGCGCGCGACGGCGAGATCGAGGAGATCGTGCTCCCCGATGCGGGCGACGATCCCAACGAAGGCGACGTCGTGGACGCGGCGGCACGACTCCTTCCGCCGATCGGCACCACGCTGCGGGACTGGCTGCAGCAGTACGAGCGCCAGGTGATCGTGGCCGCGCTCAAGGAAGCCGGCGGGGTGCAGGCCCGAGCGGCGCGACGGCTGGAGCTGTCACGGTCCAACCTAAACTACCGAATCGGTCGCCTCGGCATCCAGGTGTCCGCGATCGAGTACGACTGACAGGTCAGGGCGTCGGCCCGTACAGAGCGACCACCTCGTCGCACTCGATCTCGCCGAGCGCCACGTTGGTCTCGAAGCAGACCTCCAGCGCCAGCGTGAGGTCGTTGGCGGGCAGCTCGATCCGAGCGCGGTCCCAGTCGCGGCGGCACTCGTTGAAGAAGTCGTTGCGAGACCGTGCGCCCAGGTCGTTCCAGGTGAGCGAGTCGGGCTTGCACTGCGCGACCCGGCTCGCTGCCTGTTGACACAGGACCTCACAACGATCGCCGCATCCCGCGAGGACCATCAACCCCAGCGTCAGCGCGCGCAGCAGAGACGGGGGGATGGGTGTGGCCGGAGACGGAATCGAACCGCCGACACGGGGATTTTCAATCCCCTGCTCTACCAACTGAGCTATCCGGCCGCATTGGTCGCGCAGCCTAACGGTGGACCCACAGAGCGTCAAAGGGCCCCCGGTGCCAGCCGCAGACGTACGTCAGAGCGCACCCGAGCGCAGCACGCGAGACGCTGCCGCGGCCCGTCGAGGAACGGCTCTTCCTCGGGCAACATCGGGGTCAGCGCGTGGCCATCACCCAGCACCTCGACCCGGCACGTGTTGCAGCACGCGAAGCCGCCGCATGCCGCCTCGACGGGCAACTCGGCCGCCTCGCACGCCTCCAAGAGGAGCGTGTCCGCGGGCACTTGCAGGTCGGGCCAACCCTCGACGGAGACCGTGGGCACAACCACCTCAGACGTCGAACGACTCGCCGCAGCCGCACACGCGCTTGACGTTGGGGTTCTCGAGCGCAAAGCCGCTGACGAGATCGCCCTCGCTCCAGGTGAGCACGGAGCCTGCGAGGTAGGGCAGGTGCAGCGGATGGACGAACACCTTGGCGCCCTCCTCCTCGATCACCAGATCGTCGTCTTCCGGATCGGCCTCGAAGGCCACGAGGTACGTGTACCCGGAGCAGCCGCCATCCTGTAGGCCCACGCGCAAGCCCTCGTAGGCGCCTGGGTTCTCACCCATGACCTCTCGAATGCGCTCGGCGGCACGGCCGGACACTTGAATCACGTCGCCTCCTCACGGGTTTCGTAACGTGCTTGGCTGCCAGCCGGGATAGGTGACCGCCGCGGAGGCGTCCAGTGCAGCTCGCCCTCATCGACGCCTACGACTCGTTTACGCACAACCTGGCGCACGCGCTGGGCACCGCGGGGGCGCGCGTGCAGGTGGTCCGCTGCGATGCGATCCCGCCCGGGGTCTTGGGCGCCGCCGACGCCGTCGTGTTCGGACCCGGGCCAGGCGGTCCGCAAGAGGCCGGCGTCTTCGTACCGGCGATCCGCGCGCTCGTGGGCCGGGTCCCTCTGCTGGGCGTGTGCCTCGGCCACCAAGCACTGGCGGTTGCACTCGGCGGGCAGATCCGGCGCAACCCGCCCGTGCACGGCCTCGCCACCGAGATCCACCATGACGCGACCGGCATGTTCAGCGGACTGTCCGCCCCGCTCCGACAGACCCGGTACCACTCGCTGGTCGTGGACGCGCCCACGCTTCCACCTGAGCTGCGCGTCGCGGCGACCAGCCCCGACGGCGCGATCATGGCGATCGCCCACCGCACCGCGCCCGCCTGGGGCGTCCAGTTCCATCCGGAGTCTGTGCTCAGCGGTTCCGCAGGTCAGGCGCTGCTCACGCGCTTCGTCGAGCTCGCGCGCGCAGCAAGCGGACCGCGCGCCACGGAACCTGCGCCGCAACGCCTAGATACAGGAGCGGGCCCAGCAGGTTGACGCGAAACGCGTCGACGAGCTGCAGGTGCCCCATGAACGCGAAGCTCCGGGTCAGCCCGCAGCCGGGGCATCCGATCCCCGTGAGGCGGCGGAACGTGCACACCACGGGGATCTCCACCCCAAACCACGACACCGCCTCGTGGGTGGGGTCGAGGAGCGTCGCAACGAGCAGCACCCCGGTGCACAGCGCGAGCACAAACCCGTCGCCGAACCACCAGCGCGACCCCACGTGGTCCACCGCGCGCAGGACCGCGTTCACTTGCGCTTGCCGTCCAGCCGACCCAGCTGGCGTGCCAGTCGATCGACGATGCCGTTGACGAAGGCGCGCGAGTCGGCGGTTCCGAAGCGCTTGGCGAGCTCGATCGCCTCGTTGATCGCGACGTTGGCCGGAATGTCGGGGCAGGACCGCAGCTCGTACGCCGCCATCCGGACCACGTTGCGGTCAACCACCGGCATGCGTGCCAACCGCCAGTTCGTAGAGCACTCGTCGATCAACGCGTCGAGCGCTTCCTGCTCCTCCTCCACGCCGTGGGCGAGCCGCTGAGCAAACTCGACCTCCTCGCTCTCGGGCGGACGCTCGCCGCCGATGCCCTCGCCGTCCATCAGCCCACCCCACAGGTCGTGCAGCGCGCTCGAAGCGCTCACGCCGCGGAGATCTGCCTCGAACAACGCTTGGAGAGCGAACTGACGCGCCAGCCGCCGCGAAGCCATCAGGCCCCCAGCGCGCGCTGTAGCGAGACCATCTGAATGGCGGCCAGCGCCGCGTTCCAGCCGTTGTTCCCTGCCTTCGTGCCCGCACGTTCGATCGCCTGCTCGACGGTGTCGGTCGTGAGCACTCCGAAGCTCACCGGAACGGACTGGTCCAGCGCGACGCGCCCGCAGCCGTTTGCGACCGCGTTGGACACCAGATCGAAGTGGGGCGTCGCCCCGCGGATCACCGCCCCGAGCGCAATGATGCCCGCGAAGCGCCCGGACTGCGCCGCCAGCGAGGCGGCCAGCGGAATCTCCATCGCCCCGGGGACCCAGATCAGCTCCGCGCGCGTGTCAGGGTCGATCCCGTGCAGCCGCAGCCCGTCCCTGCACCCCGCGATCAGCCGCTCGACGATGAAGTCGTTGAACCGTCCCGCGATGACCGCGAAGTTCCCACCCGGATCGACCAGCTGCCCTTCCGTCACCTTCACGCTCCCCTCCGCGACAACGCAAGCGGTATCCGCTCTGTGATTCGCAACCCGTAGGCCTCCACGCCCACAATGGGCCGCGCGGACGACGAGAGCAGCTTGAGATCGCGCAGCCCGAGGTCGAGCAGGATCTGACACCCGGTGCCCAGATCGCGCAGCGCATCGGCCCGCTGCTGGACCGACGGCTCGGTCTGGCCCTCGAAGTCGCGGGCGAACGTGCGCGTGAGCTGCTGCAGCGGCGCGGACAGGTGCATCAACACCACCGCCCCCGAGCCCGCGTTGGCGACGGCGTGCAGCGCGGCGATGGCGCTCTGGCCGCTCGTGGAAGCGTCCGTACTGAGGAACGCCCACGGCGGCGGCGCGCTCTGGACTCGCACGATCTCGGCATCCGGACCAAGATCTCCGCGCCACAGCGCCTGGTGGAGCCCGTCCGTGCCGAGGCTGCGGTACAGCCGGGTGCGCCAGGTGCCCAACCCCGGAAGGATCAGCTCGCCGTCGGCCTCCCGGCTGACCACGCGCTCCGTGCGCATCCGGTACTTGATGACGTCCGCAACGGTCACGACGCGCAGCCCGTGCTCGCGGCCGAACTCCAGCAGCTGCGGCATCCGCGCCATCGTGCCGTCCGGGTTCATGATCTCGCAGATGACCCCGCTGGGGTCGAGTCCCGCGAGCCGCGCGAGATCGATGCTGCCCTCGGTCTGCCCAACGCGCTCGAGCACGCCGCCGTCGCGCGCGCGCAGCGGGAAGATGTGCCCCGGCGTGACGATGTCGCGCCGGTTGGCCTCGCTCGCGATCGCGACCTGCACCGTCCGGGCCCGATCGGAGGCGCTGATGCCCGTGGTCACGCCCTCGCGCGCCTCGATCGAGACGGTGAACGCCGTAGCGTAGGCGCTCTGGTTGTTGGTGGCCATCATGGAGAGCCCGAGCCGCTCGACCTGAACGGAGGTGAGCGACAGGCAGATCAACCCACGGGCGTGCGTGGCCATGAAGTTGATGGCCTCGGGCGTCACCCGCTCAGCAGCGATCACCAGGTCGCCTTCGTTCTCCCGGTCCTCGTCGTCCACCAGGATCACCATGCGCCCGTCGCGCAGGTCGTCCAGGGCGCGCTCGACGCGACGGATCGGATCCGGGTCGAGCACCTCGATTGGGCCTCGTTCTTCGGCCGGTTCAGACATCATCCCCTCGGGTCTGCGGTGTCCTAACAGCCTGCCTCTCCGATGGACTGCGCAGCGCGGCGTGCGGATCGGGCGAGACCGCGTGGGTCAAGTCGTAGGTGAGGCGCGCGTCCGGACCCAGGCGCGTCAGGTCGCGCAGCGACATCCGCAGCGCGTCGTCGAGCGCCGAGATTGCCGGGCCGCCGACCCACGGCACCCCGCCAGGCACCACGACGCCGGCGACGTACAGGTGCAGTGTGTCCGCCAGGCCAGCCTGGAGCAGTCCGCGGTGGACCCGCCCTCCGCCCTCGACCAGCACCCGGTGCAGCCCCCGCTCCGCCAGCGCCTCCAGCGCGGCCTGCAGGTCGACCCCGCCCGGCCCGCGCGGGACCCGGACAATGTGGGCGGTCAGCTCGCGCGCAGGCGCATCGTCCGCCGCGATCACGACTGCGCGTGTGGGTGAGCGCAGCAGCTGCGCGCTCGCTGGAAGCCGCAGGTCGGTGTCGAGCACCACCGGCGTCGGATGCACGCGGACGGCTTCGTCGGACGGAGCCACCCGGGCCGTGAGGCGGGGGTCGTCGGCGAGCGCGGTGCCGATCCCGACCAGCAGCGCGTCGTGAGCGGCGCGCAGCGCGTGGCCGTCCTGGCGGGCCATCGGACCCGTGATCCACTTGCTCTCGCCGGTCTCGGTGGCGATGCGCCCATCGGCGCTGATCGCGGCCTTCAGGGTCACCTCGGGCAATCCCGCCTCGATGCTCCGGGCGAACCCGAGCACCTGCCTCGCGCAGGCATCCTCGAGCACCCCGAGCGTGACCTCCACACCCGCCGCGCGCAGCGACGCGATGGCCGCGCCCCGGTTCTTGTGGAACGGGTCGAGCGCGCCCACCACCACACGCGTCACGCCGGCAGCCAGGATGGCGTCGGTGCACGGCGGCGTGCGCCCGTGGTGACAGCACGGCTCCAGCGTGACCACCATGGTCGCGCCCGCCGTGTCCACGCCCTGATCACGACAGTCGTGCAGCGCGACGATCTCGGCGTGATGCCCCCCCGCGGGCCGCGTCCAGCCCTGGCCGAGCACCGCCCCTTGGCGCACCAGGATGGCCCCGACGGCGGGGTTCGGCGCGACAGTTCCCATCGCGACCTCAGCAAGGCGCAGGGCGCGCTCCATCCAGTGGGCGTCGCCGGTGCTCACGCCTCGCCCTCTTGGAGCGGAAGGATGGCCTCGGCGAACTGTTCGATGGACTCGAACTCGCGGTACACGCTCGCGAACCGGACGTAGGCCACCGCATCGACCTCGCGCAGCACGTCCATGACCGCGCCGCCGACCTCGCGGCTGGTCACCTCGGGCTGGCGCAGCGCGATCAATGCCGTGAGAACTCGCTGGACGCCCGCCTCGAGGGCGTCGGCGTCGACCGGCCGCTTGCGACAGGCCAGCGCCATGCCATGGAGCACCTTGTCGGAGGAGAACGGCTCGCGCCGGCCGTCCTTCTTGATGACCCAGGGGAGCCGCTCCTCGGTGCGCTCCAGCGTGGAGAACCGATGCCCACACTGCTGACAGCTGCGCCGCCGGCGCACGGCCTGGCCCGAGGTTCGCGAGTCGATGACCCGGGAGTCCATGTGCTGGCAAGCCGGACAGCGCATCAGTCGTGCAGCCCGGCTGGGTACACCGGGAAGCAGCCGCACAGGTCGTGCACCTGCTTGCCGATTCGCTCGATCTGGTCTGCATCGTCCAGGTTGGTGACGATGTCCGCGATCCAGTGGCCGACCTCAGCTGCGGTGTCGGTCTTCATGCCGCGGGTGGTCATCGCCGGTGTCCCGATCCGAACCCCGCTCGTGACGAACGGGCTCCGCTTCTCGCCGGGGACCGTGTTCTTGTTGACTGTGATCGCAGCGCGCCCCAGGGCGTCCTCGGCGTCCTTGCCGCTGCAGCGTTCGCCGAGGTCGATCAGGATGAGGTGGTTGTCGGTGCCGCCGGAGACAAGCGACAGCCCGCGCTCGAGCAGCGCCGCCGCCATCGCCTGGGCGTTGTCGATGACCTGCTGGCTGTAGGTGGTGAACTCGGGCTTGAGCGCCTCGCCGAACGCGACGGCCTTGGCGGCGATCACGTGCATCAGCGGGCCACCCTGGACCCCCGGAAACACCGCCTTGTTCATCTTGGGCGCCCACGCGCGGTTGGCCATGATCAGCCCGCCGCGGGGGCCGCGCAGGGTCTTGTGCGTGGTGGTGGTGACGAAGTCGCAGTGCGGGACCGGCGAGGGGTGCAGCCCCGTCGCGACCAGTCCAGCGATGTGGGCGATGTCGGCCACCAGCACGGCGTCGACCTCATCGGCGATCTCGCGGAAGCCGGCGAAGTCGATGGTCCGCGGGTACGCGCTGGCGCCGGTCATGATCAAGCGTGGCCGGTGCTCGCGGGCGAGCTCACGGACCCGGTTCAGGTCGATCCGGCCGGTGGCGGAGTCGACCTGGTAGTGGACCGCGCGGTACAGCAGGCCGCTGCTGTTCACCGGCGAGCCGTGGGTCAGGTGCCCGCCGTGGGTGAGGTCGAGCCCGAGGATGGTGTCGCCGGCGTCGAGCGCCGCCAGGTACACCGCAGCGTTGGCCTGAGCGCCGGAGTGCGGCTGCACGTTGGCGCCGACCGCCCCGAACAGCTCCTTGGCGCGGCTGCGGGCCAGGATTTCGACCTTGTCGACCTGTTCGCACCCGCCGTAGTAACGCCGGTTGGGGAGGCCCTCTGCGTACTTGTTGGTGAGCACCGTGCCCATGGCCTGGAGCACGGGGATCGACACATAGTTCTCGGACGCGATCAGCTCGAGGTCGGTCTGCTGCCGGTGGAACTCCGACACAATGGCGGCGTAGACATCCGGATCTTGGCTGGCGAGGGGCTGCATCGACGCTCCTGTGGAGCGCGTGCTTATCGTGGCTGCCCGCGCGCCGCCCCGGCGACGATCACAGTTTGGAGAACGCGAGGACCGCGTTGGTTCCGCCGAAGCCAAAGCCGTTGGAGATCGCCGCGCGCAGCGGGACCTGGCGTGCCGCGCCGGGAACGTAGTCGAGATCGCAGCGCGGATCGGGGTGCTCGAGGTGCGCTGTGGGCGGCACGATCCCAGTGTGCAGCGCCAGGCAGGTCGCGACGGCCTCGATGCCCCCTGCGGCGCCGAGCAGGTGCCCCGTCACGCCCTTGGTCGAGCTCACGAGGAGGCGGTCGGCGGCGTCGCCGAACGCCGCCCGGATCGCCTGGGTCTCAGCGACGTCGTTGGCCGGGGTCGACGTGCCGTGCGCATTGACGTAGTCAACGTCCTCGGGAGCGAGCCCCGCCTTGTGCAGCGCGAGTGCCATGCAGCGGGCCGCGCCGGCCCCGCCGGGCGCAGGAGCCGTGACGTGGTGGGCGTCGGTGGTCGTCGCGTAGCCGCGCACTTCGCAGTACACGCGGGCGCCGCGAGCCTGAGCGTGCTCCAGCTCTTCGAGCACGAGCACGCCGCTGCCTTCCCCCATCACAAAGCCGTCCCGATCGCGATCGAACGGCCGGCTGGCCTCCGTAGGCGCGTCGTTGCGCCGGGAGAGCGCCCGCATGTTCATGAAGCCGGCGTAGCCGACCGGAACCAGACCCGCCTCGGCGCCGCCGGCGACCATCACATCGACGTCGGCATCCCGGATGGACCGCCACGCCTCCCCGATGGAGTGGTTGCCCGCCGCGCAGGCTGTGGCCATCGCCAGCGCAGGACCGCGCGCGTCGTAGCGAATCGCGATCTGGCCAGAGGCGACGTTGATCAGCGCGGCGGGGATGAACAGCGGGCTGACCGCGCGGTGGCCGTCCTTGTGCAGCCGCAGCGCCTGCTCGACGATGTCGTCCACACCTCCGATGCCCGATCCGATCGACACCCCGAAGCGCTCCGGGTCGGGCCAGTCCGCCGGCGTCTCGCCACTGATCCGGCGTGCCACGTCGAAGCCCGCGTTCGCCATCGCCTCGTCGGCGGCGACCATCGCGTACTGCATGAACCGCCCGAGTCGCCGCGCCGCGCGGGCGCCCAGGCGCGCTGCCGGATCGAAGTCCCGCACCTCTCCCGCCATCTGTGACGGGAAGCCCGTGACGTCGAACCGGGTGATCAGCCCGATCCCGGAGCGCGCCTGCACCATCGCGTCCCACGTGGACGGCACGTCGTTGCCGCACGGCCCCACGCACCCGAGCCCGGTGACAACAACACGCCGCCGACCAACGGGATCGCGGCCCCGCTGCCGTGCTCGATCGGGAACGGACGAAGCCGGTTTAGGCAACGTGGAGGACGATGAAGTCCACCGCGTCCTGCACCGTGCGGATCTTCTCCGCCTCGTCATCGGGAATCTCGATGTCGAACTCCTTCTCGATCGTCATCACCAACTCGACGATATCGAGCGAGTCGGCGTTGAGATCGTCGATGAACGATGCCGCGCCAACGACGTCGTTCTTCTTCACGCCCAGGCTCTCGGCGATGATGTCTCGCACTTTCTGAACCAACTCATCGTTGGACATCCCTGCTCCAGGGTCGCGGTGTCAACAAGCGGCTTGGAGGTATAGCGCGGGCAACCGCGGGGCAAGCGCCCGACGTCACTCCGCGGCCATGTGGGCCGTCACACGGTCGACCAGACCGGCCGCTGCGGTCCGATGCGCGAGCATGATCGCAGCGCACACCGCCTCCTCCGTCGCCCGTCCATGGCCGACCACTACCGTGCCGTCGACGCCCAACAACATGGCGCCGCCCTGGGCATCCCACGCGACGCGGTCGCGAAACCGCGCGAACGCCTTCTTGAGCAGGAACGCCCCCAGGCGACCCGACGGCCGGCGCCGCACCTCCTCGCGCAGCATGGTGACCACGGTATGGACCGACGCCTCGGCGGCCTTCAGCAGGATGTTGCCCACGAAGCCGTCCGTCACCAGCACGTCGCACCCACCGGCCATCGCGAGGGTGGGCTCGATCGGCCCGACCACCCGCAGTGCCGTGGCCTGCAGCAGCGGGAGCGCGGCGCGGACCTGCGCGTTGCCGCGGCTCTCCTCTTCCCCGTTGGACAGCAGGCCCACGCGCGGCTCCTCCACGCCCAGCGCCTCAGCGTAGGCCACCCCGAGCGCCGCGAACGTCACGAGCTGCTCGGCGCGACAGTCCACGTTGGCGCCCGCGTCGAGCAGCACCAGGCGCCCGCCGTCGCCCCGGGGCAGCACTGTGGCGATCGCCGGACGGTCCACGCCATCCACCCATCCGAGATCGAACTTCGCCGCGACGACCAGCGCGCCGGTGTGACCGCAGGCCACGACCGACCCCGCCCGCCCCTCGCGCACCTCGCGCAGCGCCACCCGGACCGACGAGTCCTCTGCGCGCCGCACCGCCGCGACCGCGCCCTCGCCCATGCCGATCACGTGCGGCGCGTGCACGATCGGCGGTCCACCGGCCGGCACAAGGGGCGCCAGCAGCTCGCGCGGGCCGACCAAGCGCACCGGCACGCCACGGGAGAACGCAACGAGCGCACCACGCACGACCACATCGGGGGCATCGTCACCCCCCATCGCGTCCACCGCGACCGGCGCTCCCTCACTCACGGGGCGCAGCTCAGTCTGAGAGGACCTGCAAGCCCTTGTACTGGCCACAGCCATCGCAGACCCGGTGACGGAGCTTGAGCTCCCCGCAGTTTGCACAGGGCTCGGACGCGGCGTTCACCGTGAGGTGATCGTGGGCGCGGCGCATGTCCCGCCGCCGTCGCGACGTCCGCTTCTTCGGAACTGCCATCTTCTCAGTCTCCCGTCAGACCTTGTCTGACTTGCTCAGCTTCAAGCTCGCCAGCTGGGCGAACGCCGAAGACACGTCGCTCGACGCACGTGCGCCGAGCAGATCCGCCGTCCGCATATCGCATGCGGCTGTGTCTGTGCACACGATCCGCCACGGTAGTGCGAGCGCCATCGCCTCTCCGAGGACCGCGCCGAGATCGATCTGCCCTTCAGCGTACCAGCCGATATCCAGTTCGTTGGCCGACAGCTCGAGCTCTCCGCCGTCGTACGCCTCGGCCTCGATCTCCTCCGCGCCGTACAGCAGCGCGCGGTCCTCTTCGACCGCGACCATGCACCCGTCTGCGCAGCGGTGACACAGCCCGTCGGCGACAGCGGCGACCTGGACCTGGACCTGGACGAGACCCTTGCGGGACGCCAGCGTGAGCTCGACCCGGCCCGACAACGAGGCAGGCGGATGCTCGAGGGCGGTCGTGGCCGCCGCGACGGCCCAGGCGTCGTTCAAGCCGAAGTCCACCTGGCGCCCGCTGGCGGGGATGCCATCGACGGCGATCCGCATGGGCTCCTCCCGCGGCACCGATCGGCCGCTGACGCGGCTCACTTCTATCTCCTCACCCACGCGGTTGCAACAGCTGGGCTATGGTGTCGGCATGTCAGGTGTACAGAGCTTGTCGCTGGCCGGTCTGGTGTTTCTCACCGGCTGCCAGCCTATCGATCCGGCCACTGCGGCCACCACCGAGTACCTCACGCGGTTGCAGCCCTTGCTGTACGAAAACAGCGTCCTGGCCGAGCAGGTGTTGTATCGCGCCGCCGCGATCTACAACAAGGCCGCCCGGCCCGACCAGATCGCCGACCAGTGGACAGCCGAGGTCGTCCCGGTCGCCGAGCACCTCCACTACCAGGCTTCGTTCCTGGCGGCGCCCGAGACGTGGGGCCCGGTCCACGCCGATCTGGTCTCCATCTGGGGCGACCGCGCCGACGCGTACCGCTCATTGGGCGAGGCCATCCGACTCGCAGACCAGGAACGCTGGGTCAAGAGTCGCGACCTCGCCAACGACGCCACGATCCGCGAAGATCAATGGTTTATCAAGCTCAATGACGCACTCGGGCTCCTGAGCATGGTGGCCGATCCGCTGCCTTGACGCGGTTCTGGGCGCTCGTTAAGTAGGCGCTCGTCGTTGTCCCGTGGTCGAATTGGCAAGACGTCGGGTTCTGGCCCCGAAGGTTCTAGGTTCGAGTCCTAGCGGGACAACCACTTTCACGATTCTGCTCCCATCGTCTAGCGGTTAGGACACTGCCCTCTCACGGCAGAGACAGGGGTTCGATTCCCCTTGGGAGTACTCATCGGGGCGCTAGTCGACCCGATTGCCGACGATGGCGAGGGTGCCCAGCGCGCCCAGCCGGAGGTTTCCACCCGGCGGGACACGACGCAGCGCGCTTGCTGACCCGAATCGCACGACCCTGGTACCGTGCGGGCCATGACCCTCCGCCTGCTGTCGTCGCTCGCCCTCCTCGCGCTCACCGCCTGCGCAGCGCGCACCCCCGCCAGCCCGGCGCCGGACCCCATCGCCGAGGCCGCGGTCACCGAGCTCGCCGTTCTCGGCATGATCCACGACGGCCACACCACCTCGGAGCGGTACTCGCTCGACGTGGTGCGACGGATCATCCGACAGCTCGACCCCGAGGTCGTGCTGACCGAGATCCCGCCCGACCGCCTCGACACCGCCCTCGCCGAGTTTGCCGACCACGGCGCCGTCTCCGAGCCCCGGGTCGCGCGCTTCCCCGAATATGTCGACGCGCTGATCCCGCTGCAGGACGAGCTCGGCTTCGTCATCGAGCCATGCGCGGCGTGGACGCGCCCCATGGCGGACGCGCGCCGGGCCCGGCTGGACGCACTGCGAGCCGAACAGCCCGCCCGCATGGCTGAGGTCGACGCGGCGTGGGAGCGAGTGGAGCCCCAGCTCGCAGCGCTCGGACCCAAGGACGACCCGGCGGTGATCCACACCGATGCGTACGACACGCTCGTGGCCCGAGGGATGACGCCCTACGCCGCACTCGACCTGGGCGCCGGCGGCTGGACCGCGATCAACGAAGCCCACTTCGCGCTGGTCGCGGACGCCCTGGACCGCCACCGCGGCCGCCGGGTCCTGCTGATGTTCGGCGCAGGGCACAAGGGCTGGTTCCTGCAGCGGCTGCGGGCGCGCGCCGACGTGAGACTGGTCCACCCGATCACCGACTGAGTCCACCTGCTACCATCCAACTCTCGGAGGTCTCGATGAAGCGCTGTCTTTGGCTGTGTCTGCTCGTTGGGTGTACGCCCGAGGGTCCCGATCAGATGACCGTGGTCCCCAACATCACCACGACCACACCACCGGTGTCCAACGACACCGGGCCCGGCGACACCGGCACGACAGGCACACCGCCCGACGTGGATGTGCTCTTTCCGCGCCTCTCGCTGCCGACCACGGTGTGCGTCGCCGCCGGAGCGGCCGGCATCCCCGACGACGACATCACCCGCGCCCTCACGCTGTGGGATGACCTGGTTCCCGGCACCGAGCTCTTCCAGCTTCTGGGCGCCTGCGCCGGGGACAAGACCGCCGGCGTGGTGTTGGACTTCAGCCCCAACGTGGCGGATGAGCCGCCCTTGATCTGGCAGGACACCGACCAGACCGCCTACATCACCATCCGGTCAATCGGCGGGATCGACTTGCTCCCCCAGCAGACCATCGACGATGGCAACTGCATCGACTCGTTCAGCTACGCAGAGGTGTTCGCGCACGAGCTGGGACACGCCTCCGGGCTCCCGCACAGCTGCGACCCTGGCGAGCACTGCACCGACCCCAACAAGCTCTCGGCGCTGATGTTCTGGTCCTTGCAGCCGTGCCCGTTGCCGCTGGAGCTCAGCCCGTGGGATGAGGAGACCTTCGCGAGGGTGCTCCAGATCAACTGACAGCACCGGCGAGCGGCACCGTCCCGGCGGTGGCACTGCTCAGCGGTGCGGGCTACCCGACTGCGTGCCCACCGCCGTGCCCAATGTACTCGCTACTCGCTATGCCAGCGCGGACATGGCGCGCCTGTGGTCGCCCGAACACAAGGTCGTCCTCGAGCGTCGCCTGTGGCTCGCCGTGCTCGGTGCCCAGCGCGACTTGGGCCTGTCGATCCCCGACGGGGTCATCGCCGCGTACGAGGCGCAGATCGATACCGTCGATCTCTGCAGCATCGACGCCCGCGAGCGCGTGACCCGGCACGACGTCAAGGCGCGCATCGAGGAGTTCTGCGCACTCGCTGGCCACGAGCACATCCACAAGGGCATGACCAGCCGGGATCTGACCGAGAACGTCGAGCAGATGCAGGTCCGCAGCGCCCTGCTGCTCGTGCGCGATCGGGTCGTCGCCGCGCTCGCCCGGATGGCGGAGCTCGCCGGCAACCACGCCGCGCTGGTGATCGCGGGCCGCAGCCACAACGTCCCGGCGCAGGCAACGACGGTCGGCAAGCGCATCGCCAACAGTGGCGAGGAGCTGCTGCAGGCCTACCACCGGCTGCAAGGGCTGATCGAGCGCTACCCGCTGCGCGGCATCAAGGGGCCGGTCGGCACGCAGCAGGACATGCTCGACCTGCTCGGCAGTCTCGACAAGATCGACGCGCTCGAGGAGCGCGTGGCGCACCACCTCGGGTTCACCCGTGTCCTCGACAACGTGGGCCAGGTGTACCCCCGCTCACTCGATCTCGACGTCGTGAGCGCGCTGGTGCAGGTCGCCGCCGGGCCCTCCAGCTTCGCGCGCACCCTGCGACTGATGGCGGGCGCCGAGCTGGCCACAGAGGGCTTCAAGCCCGGTCAGGTCGGCTCCAGCGCGATGCCCCACAAGATGAACAGCCGCTCCTGCGAGCGGATCAACGGGCTCTCGGTGATCCTGGGCGGCCACCTGGCTATGGCGGCGAGCCTCGCCGGCGACCAGTGGAACGAAGGCGATGTGTCGTGCTCGGTCGTTCGGCGGGTGATGCTCCCCGACGCCTTCTTCGCCGTGGATGGGCTGTTCGAGACGTTCCTGTCGGTGCTCGGTGAGCTGGGCGTCTACCCCGAGGTCATCGGCCGCGAGCTCACGCGGTACCTGCCGTTC